>SMTZ1_10000902_pt1 | contig 55252 bp, 49 predicted proteins | sample DeeMarSWOR136_30_FD_25667 | JGI IMG/M metagenome (IMG submission 25667) | reverse complement strand
CAAAACCGACGGATGAACAACTCGTTGAAAAAGAAGATATTATCAAAAAAAGGTTTTGTCTCGCTAAGGAAAAATATGGTGAACTTTTGACTTTCGCTGGACCTGATTGCGGTTTAGGAGGTTGGCCAACACAAGAAGCAGCCCAACTGCTTCTGAAAAGAACTGTAAATGTTGTAAAATCCATAAAATAAATCTCGTTTGAATTCAATGTTTTTCACCTTTTCTCCTCCCTTAAGGCGGCGTGAAGTAACATGTTCAAAGGAAGCTCTAGAAAACATGTGCCGACTGCCGGACAAAATGTGAGCACTGTAAATAGAGACAAAGAATTATTTGAGATCTCAAAACCAAGTATTAGTTTGTCTCCTGCAATTTTGCCGGTAAATACTCATCCACTATATAGGTCAATCCGTATCTGCTGAAGGCTTCTTGCTCTGCCTTCTTCCTTATTTTTAGGAATGTTTTGATTTCTCTCTGCCAGATTTTATCCTTGTAGCGTGGATCCTTCTGTAACTCATGAAGTCTCTTTATGTCTACTTCTTCCAATGGATCAGTAGGCAACTTGTAATCCACGATATCTGTTGCCCAGACTCCACTCCATTTTGCGTCAGGAGTGGCTAGTTCCCTCAGATGTGCAGCGTTTGCAGAACCTGAAATTATCACCATGGCTATGTGCATTCCCCAAGGGTCGCCGTCCGTGAAAATATAGGTTGGAATATCTAGTTCGCTGTTCAGCCTTCTAATGAAGTGGCGTGTTGCTCTTGGTGATTGTCCAGCTGTCAGGACAAGTATGGCATTGAATTTCTTATGGACGTTTTCTTCCACGAATCGGGTGAACAAGCCGCCTTTCTCTATGGCTATGACTTTGTCTGCTGTTGTCTTCACGAATTCTGCTGAGGTTAAAGCTGGTCCAATCATGACTCCGTCAGGGTGGGAAGTTAGACTCAATGTTTTTCCTTCATATCCAGGCACTGTATATTCTATTGTCAGGTCGCCGAAGACTGCTGAACGTTCTTCTGGAAAAATGTTGAAGTCTTCCCTAGAGAATCCTAAAACTGTCTCCAAATCTGTGATGATGCTATTTGATTCTTGTTGATCTTTGAATTTCATCGCGTATGCCTGGGCGGAATAATAGACATCCCTTAAAGTTGATGTTCTACGCTGAGCAGCGAGTTCATGGGAGAAGTATGCTGTCCAAACAAGTTTTGTGAAGGGGGCTATGTGGCGTATGTTGCGAGCTTTTCTCCGAACCTTCCTATCTCCAAGAACGAACTGCCGTATTTCTGAGTCGTAGTAAATGTTATCTGTTGAGCGGCTTGGCATCTCTATTGAAGGGAAATAACCGTTATCAAGCTGTTCATAAACTTCGTCTCCAAGGTTTTCCAAGCTTGTTAAAATTTTTTGTCTCCTTTCTGTCATAACGTTTCTATGTTTTGTGTTCTCCAAATTTCCTCACACTCTTCAAGAGTTTTTCTATATCTGGATTATTTTTCCTGCCAGCAAGCTGAGTTGAAAACTGAGCTATTTTTGGCAAGTATTTACTGAAAATGTCAAGTCTTTTCCGCTCTCTCTTAAAATGTTCCCTTCTCGTAAGGAAATGTTTGAGTCGGCGTGCAACCTCCCGTAATCCGTTTGCTATTTCTCTTCTAACCTCAGGTCGGTCAGCAATGAATTCTTTTCCTACAGTTTTATATGGAATTTTCGTACTGCAAATATGTACTAATATGGCGATAGGCATGTCAGGCGTAACCTTGTATCTTCGCCAATTGATGGAGCTTATCACTTTCACTGAGACGTCACTTGCTTCATCATATAGCAAGGGAATTCTGTTAGCAAAACGATAAACCAAGAAGTTTTCCTTCTTCGGTATTTCTCCACCATAAGCAATCGCCACTTCAACAATGAAGGGATGACCAGCATATGCTGATGGCCTACGCTGTTGAACGACCAAAAATTCAGGTTTCAATTCCTTTAAAACGCCTGCTTTTAACAGCTCCTCACCTAAAAGAGATAGACAATTTGCATCTGGTGGCAAGAAATCTTCAAACTTCTTCAGCATCCGCATTAACCTAACAATTTCCTTGTGAGAAAGATTCTTAGGGTTTCTAGACGGTTTCATGTTACTGAATTTCAAAAATTTTTGTGCAGTGATTTCTCCAACTCTGTGAAAATGGTTTTTCAAAAACTCATTCATATTCCGGTAAGGTGTAACTTGTATAAGGCGTTGGAGAAGCTCCACATCAACACCGTACGGGTGCGGCAAAGTTTCTTTTGGCGGATCAGACATCTTCTCAGTGACTCGGGTAAACTTGTATAACCTTCCTGCTGGATCAACAAAAGTCAGATTTGCATATGGATTCACCATAGCTGTCTGCTTAAAGTATTCCAAGACCTTACGCATTGCTCCACTATAGTGACCTTCAAGGCTGAACTCAACTATTGTCCCCCGCCATCTCTTCTTGTTAATGCGAACCTTTCTATCAAATATAAGGGGACGGTTTCTCTGAATGTCGATCATGAGTTTGTACGCATAGATTTTTGAGGAGCCAGTGCTTGAAATAACGCACGCGGGTTGATGGGTTGTGATCTGCCCATATAAGATTGCCATCTTTCCACCCAAGCCGAAAGTTCCTCTCTGCTGCTTAGGTTTATATTTTGAACCAAAAAGCACCTGCCCAAAAGCTGAAGGTATATGTCTAGGCGGTACACCCATACCGTTGTCTTCAACCCTTAAAGTGTAAACCCCTGCTTTTCTATCTTCTTCGCCAGCATAGGATAATCTAACATAAATGTCTGGAGGTATTTTGAGGTTTTCAGCAGCATCTAAAGAGTTTTCTACGAGCTCTCTTACAGCTGCAAAGATAGCTCTAGAGGGGTTAGTGAACCCAGCTATGTCTCTGTTTCGATAGAAGAAGTCTGCAGCACTTATCTCCTCAAAGGTCGCCTTAGCCACTTACGCCTCCACCAACACCCTTTCTGATGGTAATCACCCCTACGATATGGCTCTGCTCACTCTTTAATTTAACTACGTTTTCTAGCGAATTCTGTTCATTTTCTAAAAAGACAGGACAGCAACTTACGAAGAGTCTTTCACTTCAGCAGTATCAAACAAAAACATATTTTTATCCGTTTTTGCAGCAACAGTCCTGATTTCAAGGTTTCTGCAAAATCATAGATACACAGTAAGCATATACTACAAGGTATAGATGCACATTGGCTATCTGCACCCACAACTGCAGCTATCTTCTTGATTACCTATTACCATGCAAAACAGCATGATTGGTTACATATCTTGCAGCACAGATGCCAAGTCCAAACCAAACTCTCTATGTTACAATCTCCATGAATTCACCTGTCATATTCAAACACAGCGACACTAAACCCTAAAATCTCAAAGCATAAATGCATTATCACAGATTCAAAAGAAGCTGCATAGGTATTCTTCTCTGATTTTCCACTTAGCTCATCCTTTTTCCTTTTCAATTAGTCTCTTATTTTCGCGAGCACTATCAGCTCTTTGACGGATGGACATAATAGTATTCTCCAATCTGTTTTTGAAACTTGTCAAGCTTTGAGTCTTCCTTATTGACTCTCGGCCTCTTTGTAGTTGGGTCCCTCCTGAAAGTTACTTCCATCGTTTTCAGAAACATGTTCATTCCATCCCTTAGGTTGGTAGGTGGATTCGCTATACCCTCAACTCCAGGATTTCCAGTGAAGACCATCAAGCGGTCAGCTATGAAGTCTTGCGCAACAACATCATGTTCGACGACAAATGCTGTAACATTACGGGTTTCAACAACTCTGCGAATAGCCCGTGCCATGTTCAATCTTTCTTCTACGTCGAGGTAAGCGCTCGGTTCATCGAGCAGGTAAAGTTCGGCATTTCTAGATAGACAAGCCGCAATTGCTACTTTCTGCAGTTCTCCTCCGCTGAGTTCAGCCAAATTTCTTTCCAACAACTTGTTTATCCTTAAAGGTTGAATGATTTCCGTCCTATACCAACTTGAAGCAAAGTTTTCCTTGGCAGTACTCATTAAAAGTTGTTGGACTGTTCCAGCGTATTCTGCTGAGATGTATTGTGGCTTATAGCTTACTTTCAAATTCCCTAACTCTCGTCCATCATCAGCCTTTTCTATTCCAGCCAAAATCTTGACAAAAGTTGTTTTACCTATGCCGTTTGATCCAAGAATTCCGATGATCTCGCCCCTCTTTATTTCTCCAGGAGATGCCTCAAGCCTAAATTCTTCGTATGTCTTCTTCACGTGCTTCCATTTCAACAAGGCTTTGCCAACAGCAAAACTTGTTGGGGGTGGTCTCTCATGAAAAATTATGGCTTCTTTTCTAAATCTGACATTCTCATCTCTGATGTAACCCTGCAAGTAAATATTTATGCCTGTTCTAACGCCGTGGACATTGGATACAATGCCATAAACTCCTGGTTCTCCATAGAAGATGCATATCTGATCTGATAAGTAGTCTATTATAGCCAAGTCATGCTCAGCTACAATCACCGTCTTTTCATCATCTTTCAAACTTTGTATGGCTCTGGCAACCTCAAGTCTCTGTTTCACATCTAAATAGCTTGATGGTTCATCAAAAAGATATACGTCAGCTTCACGGCACACAGCTGCTGCCACTACTACACGTTGCAATTCTCCTCCGCTCAAAACCTCAATGGACCGGTTCCAAAACGGTTTGAGTTCAAGCTGCCCAGCAATTTCACTAAGCCTTCCCCGCTCATCAACTTTTTCCAGAAGTTCTCCAACTTCCCCAGAGATAACATGAGGTATTTCATCAACATACTGAGGCTTATATGAGACTTTGAGTTCACCTTCACTCATCTTTTGGAAGTAATCTTGAAGTGTAGATCCTCTGAAATGCGGGATTATCATGTCCCAGTCAGGTGGATTTACATAGTTTCCAAGGTTTAACTTGATGTTGCCTGCTAATATTTGGAGGGTCGTGGTCTTGCCCATCCCGTTTTGACCAAGCAAACCTAAAACAACTTCAGGAGAAGGTGTGGGAAGCCTATAGAATTTGAATGAGTTTTGTCCAAAACGGTGGCTACACTCGATTTCCAACTCGTCAGGAAGATTAACTATTGAAATGGCATTGAAAGGACATTTCTTAATACATATTCCGCAACCTGAACACAGAGATTCCACGATGACTGCTTTGCCTTGTTCGAATTTTATGGCTTCTTTGCGGCTTCTCACCATTGGGCAAAAGCGATAGCAAACCCTATTGCAACGTTTCGGTTTACACTTGTCAGCTTCCAACACAGCTACTCTTGTCATAGTCAACCCAGCAACTGAATGGTCACAACTCGGTGAGTTATAAACATAAGTCTTGATAAAACAAAGACGAAAGGTTTACTGAAACATCTAATTGGAAAAATACGGGAAATGACATTGTTATCATGATTTTTACCATTTTTCTTCTTCCCAGTCTTCATAGAGTAAGCTAAATGTTCCATACTTCCTCCGTTTTAAACGGTCATATTACAGTTTTCTGTCAGAGAAGCCTCGGATTCTTCTGTTTCAGGCTTGGCGTGTACTTTCACCATGCTTCAAAATTTAAGCTAGTTTTCATAGTCTTCCTGATATCTACCAAACTCTTTTGGGTACGTTCAGGGTATCGAGGTCCAACGCTGCCATGAACAACAATCACTGGCTTTCACACTTCACTCAAACCTGTATTCTCTCATCAAAGTGGACAGTTGAACCTATATACCTAAAATTTAAGCCTACTGCTCAAAACACATCAAAACGAATAAATCCTTGCAACACGAAGTTAAAACCGGGATGATGTGAGGCGACGGTAAGAGCAAAAAGCTATGATAGAGCCACTAGCCTGCACTGACCAAAACTTACTCATCCTCAATTTGCCTAAAGAAGGATAAAAACATGCTCAGAGATTTCAATCTTTTAACTACAACCTCGCGTGGAAACGAAGATGATGCTTGCTCTGAACTGCGACATCTGCTGAAGAAGATAGAGGATTCAATGCCAATAGTTGAAAAGACAGGTGTTTCCGGTTTGATTGCTGCAAAGACAGTTCTTAATCCATTTGACGTCGTAAAAAAGCTTCGCAGAATCCTGTGTGAACGCTCCTACGAATTTCGGTATACACTTAGAATAATTCCGATTGCAAAGGTTCTCAGGACAGACTTACATGAAATACAACAAGCATCTACAGAACTGAGCTCAAAAATAGGTGAAAACGAAACTTTCCGGGTTACAGTTGAGAAGCGCTTCACAGAAGTCCATAGTAGAGAAATCATCGAAACTGCTGCCTTGAATATTCAAAGAAAAGTTGATCTTATCAAGCCTGACAAAATCTTGTTAATCGAGGTTGTTGGCGGACTAACCGGAATGTCTGTGATAAAACCTAGTGACATTATATCTGTTATGAAAGAGAAGATGCTCTAGACTGGATTAATGATAAGTTGCCAGCAACGCCACTCGTTCAATAACAAGATCGATCAAAGCTTTCTCAAAACGATCCCTTTCCATAACGGTTTCCAATTCTACATCTGAAATACCAAAGATCTTTCTGATGACTATTGCCTTTTCTTCTGATAGTTTAAGAATTGTGTCGTCTCGTTCACCTTTAACTTGTTTGAGAACAAGCGATAAAGCGGAGGTCACTGATTCTAAGTTTTCTCCGATTACCAACACCGCTATTTTTGACATATTAGACTTTATTCCTAAAAGCTTCATTGCCTTTCGAATTTGACTCTGTGCAGAAGCGTAAAGCATCGATTCCATCGCCAAGCTTTTTGAAATGTTACTCTTATTCTCGAACGCTGTCAATGCATTCAAAGCAGCAAAATACAAGTGTTGCCATGTGGCCACAAACCTAGCATCAAAAAATTGTATTTGCACGTTCAAAGGCTTCTCTTTCCGGATTATATTGAGAAATTCTTTGACATTCCAAATTTTAACGTCTTTGAAGCCAGCTATTACAATATGCTTTCCGAGCTCTTCAACCTGTTTCAACAATTCTCTTCCTCAAGAATCTCTTTCAAAAACCTTCTAACAAGTTTTCCAGAAATTCCAGCCTTTATAAGCCTTGCAGTTTCTTTCTCTACAGACACCTCTTTTTCCTTGCGTTTTTTGACTAGTTTTCGCACGGTTTCCTTTATTTCCCATGGAAAGACTATCCAGCTTCTTGTTTCCTTTCCAAAATAATCTGGCACAATAATGCTCCAAGGTTTGTAGTAGACAGTCACAATTTTGACTTCATCAGCACCCTCATTGATTATGTGCTCCTTCACAAGTTTCAAGCTTTCTCCAGTATCGGCAACCTCATCTACTACCAGCACTTTTTTACCTACTACAGCAATGGAAACTGGTTGTGTAAGTTTAGGTTCTTCTTTTGTTTCTGCAACTCCCAAGTAAAATTTTACTCTAATATTTGCAAGATTTGGATTATCTAACAAGTCTGATAAAACTCTGGCTGGCGGCCATCCACCACGTGAAACACCCACAATTACATCAGGGTCAAATTCATCTTTTCTAATCTTATCAGCTAAATTCAAAAGAATATTGTATATTTGATCCCAAGTTGGAACTTCAAAATTATGTTTTGAACTCAACTTCCTTCACTTGAAGGTTTTTTATAGAATGCGAAACAGTTTAACTTTTGCTGTCTTGCAAGCTTCGTAATAATGGACAGCATGTTATTAAGAAATAAAAAGGGAAGGAGTGTGAGACTTGTCAATTATGCTGCTAGTGGCTTCGGCGAGCTTGACTTTCTTACGAGATAAACTACTACGCCAATACCCATCAATAGAAAGCCTATTCCTCCTATCAGAAAGGCAATTCCATAGAAGTTCATCAAGCCGCTGCCTGATGTAAGCAATGAAAGCATAGCATCTTTATAGGCAGTTGCTTCTGAAACATAAGTGCTTACAGCTTCCTTTGTGTAATTCAGGCTCTTTTCATAATGCGTTTCTGCAGAGTCGAAGTTTCCATCCGCGTATTCATCGTTTGCAATCCACAGCTCCATGTCAGCCTTCTCCCAGAGTTCCCAATTTTCAGCAGACAGCATGAAGAATACAGTGTTAGTTGGAGCGTCGGGCCAATATCCCAATTCAGTTCTTAGTTCTCTGGCGTCAGCCTGGTTCTGACTGTAGGCTACGAAATCAGTGTACGGGCCATATCTTTCCCATTCTATATCTGTTTCCAGCTCAAATTTTACAAAGATTACATAGCGGTGGCTGAATAGGCTAGTAGCATCTTCTGGAACCGTAAACTCTATTGTGAAGATTGCCCATCCGTTGTCTTCAATCTCGACGTCTGATTCCGTTGAGGTTTCATTCTCTCCAAAGATTTCCAGCCTTACACTAACATCAGCTTTTGCATTCCACCATCCATCATTTGTAACTTTTACGATGAGAGTTGCTTCTTCTCCTTTCTCGTATGCAACCACATCTTGGCCATAGAAGGTGTCATAACCACTGTAGAGAGGCTCTTGCCAACGCCTCTGTATACTGGGGGAAGCTTTTACTCCATATATCATAGTCATTGAAAGCATCAAAGAGAGCATTAGAACAGCAAACACAGCAATTTTTCGCATTTCGAATTAATCCTCCTCTAAATCTCCTTTTAAGCAGCTTGTTTATTATAATCACTATTTAACTGTTACGCGCAGACACAATAATTCTCATCAAAACATCAATAATTTTGTCATTTTTCCAGAATTATACAATATCTGACTTCTTGTTCAAGGTTTGGATGCACATAAATGTGAGACTCTCGAGCACATGAATACCCTAACATTTATTTTTCATGATTTCTCGAATTCTAGCCCGAACAGTATAATGCTGTTTTATTCCAATTTGGAAACATCTGCTACACACTTATTTTAGATAAATCCTAGTAATACAGAGAGGATTGAGATTGAAAGAGATAGTGGAATGTGTACCTAATTTCAGTACTCAAGACCCTAAAATCACTGAGTTGATTCTCAAAGAAATCAGTGAAACCGAAAATACTTACCTGCTTGATTACACCTTTGATGACTATTACAGTAGGCTTGTCGTCTCTTTTATAGGCGATGGAGAATCAGTGCTTGAAGCTATGTTGAAGGCTGCATCTAAAGCCGTAGAACTGATAGATATGCGAAAGCATAAAGGGCAACATCCACGTATAGGCGCTGTCGATGTTGTGCCTTTCATACCGATAAAAAATATCCAAATGAAGGCCTGCGTTGAGCTTTCAAGGAAGTTCGGAAAAGCCATAGCCGACAAATTTGAAGTACCAGTTTACCTTTATGATGAAGCTGCAACAAAACCTGAACGGAAGGATTTGGATTGGATACGTAAGGGTGAATATGAAGAACTGGCTGAGATGATTGTAAAGCCTGGACGTGAGCCTGACTTTGGTCCTGCTAAGGCTCATCCTACAGCTGGCGCAACGGTAACTGGTGCCCGCAAAGTCATGGCTGGATTTAACGTTAATTTAGGGACCGCTGATCTTAAGATTGCAAAGAAAATTGCCAAGGCTTTGCATTCGAAGAAAGGTGGTTTTTCAAATGTTAAAGCTATGGCTGCTTATGTTCCAGACAAGAACATTATGCAGATCGGTATGAGCATATCTAGTTTTGAGAATACTCCACTTCATCGAGTTTTTGAATTGCTTAAAGTGGAGGCTGCCCGTTACAATGTGCCGATAATCAATACAGAATTCTGTGGAATGGCGCCATTAAAAGCTTTGATTGACACAGTTGCATATTATCTAAAGATTGATAATTTGACTGAAGATCGCGTATTGGAAATTGCTGTACAGAACGTGATAGAAAAAGGTGAAGGTAGAAGCAATAGCTGAAGCAGTCTCAATTTGTCTTCAGTGTAAGACCTGCACACGGCATATCCATCGATTGGTTAGCCTTCGAATCCAGCAGTAAGAAAATATGTTATCAACAAGTACGTGTAGAATTGTAATTCGGCGTTGAGAATTCTTTGATTTCCCAACGGAGTAGCATTTTATCGTTTAAAATAAATATGTCAGTGGAATATAGAGGAGGAGAGGTGTTTGAAATGAATCTTAAAATTAAATGGTTGGGACACGCGAGTTTTCAAATAAAAGCTGAGGGAAAAACCATCTATGTAGACCCTTATGAGGGTGAATACACTGAAAAGGCAGATTTAATATTGGCATCACATTCCCATTCAGACCATTGTGATTCGTCTAAAATCAAAAAGGTTCGCAAGGCAGACACTATAATATTTGCCCCCGAAGATTGTATTTCAATGATTAAGGGAAATGTCAAAACACTTAAACCTGAGGAAGAGACAACCGTGGGCAACATAAGTGTCAAAGCTGTTGAAGCCTACAATTATAAGCGTTTCAGATCTCCTGGCACTCCATTCCATCCTAAGGGACATGGGGTCGGCTACTTGATAACGGCGGAAGGTAAGACAATCTATCATGCCGGAGACACAGACTTCATCTCTGAAATGCGACAGCTTGGACATGTGGATGTAGCATTACTACCCAGCGGAGGCACATATACCATGGATAATGCTGAGGCTGCTGAAGCTGCAATAGCAATTGATCCTGAAATTGTGATTCCTATGCATTGTTGGGACACAAATCCTGAAGAGTTTAAAAAGGAAGTCGAGGCTAAGTCAAACATAAAAGTTGTGATATTGAACAAAGGTGAAGAATTCCAAGTGGTTTAGGCACAGTACACACACAAGTGGCTTAGGCATGGTTAAAACGAGAAAGAAAGAAAGAGCAGACATACTTGTAGTAAATGCTAACGAGCTTATCACACTCAAGGGTGGCAGTACCAGTCCAAGAACTCGCCTGCAGATGCAAAATCTTGGAATAATACATAAAGGGGCTTTAGCTGTTAAGAATGACCGTGTGGTTGCTGTTGGGAAAACATCTGAAGTCAAGATGAAGTATAGGGCTGAAAATGTGATAAGTGCCAGTGGTAAAATAGTTATGCCTGGTTTTGTAGATCCTCACACCCATCTTGTTTTTGCTGGTTCTCGTGAAGATGAGTTCAAGATGAGTGTTGAAGGTGCCTCCTACATGGATATCCTTGAATCTGGGGGCGGGATTCTAAAGACTGTCAAGAAGACTCGTAGAGCTACTGTTGAAGAGCTTGTGGAATCTGGATTCAAAACTTTGGATGCTATGTTAGAACATGGTACGACAACGGTTGAAGCAAAAAGTGGTTATGGTCTGACGGTGAAGGATGAACTGAAAATTTTGAGAGTCATTAAACGTTTGAATCAGTTACACACCGTTGACGTTATACCAACTTTTATGGGTGCCCATGCTATTCCACCTGAATATAGAAATAAACCACAGCAATACGTTGACCTAGTTGTTATGAAGATGATTCCACAGATGGTTGCAGAGAAACTTGCCGTTTTTTGTGACGTTTTCTGTGAGAAAGATGTTTTCGGTTTGGCACAGTCTAGACGTGTTTTGGTTGCTGGCAAGAATCATAAGTTGAAGCTCAAGATTCATGCTGATGAAATGAGCAAGTTAGGAGGGGCTGAATTGGCGGCTGATGTTGGAGCTGTTTCTGCAGAACATTTGCTTTTTTCTTCTGATGATGGTCTTAAAGCTATGGCTGAAAAAGGTGTGATCGCGGTTTTGCTTCCAGCCGCAGCTTTCAGCCTTATGATTGGACGATACGCTGATGCTAGAAAAATGATTGATTTTGGTGTTCCTGTAGCTTTAGGAACGGATTTCAATCCGAGCTGTTGGGTTGAGAGTCAACAATTGATTATTGCCTTCGCTTGCCATTTTATGAAATTAACGCCTGCTGAAGCCATAACCGCAACCACGATTAACGCTGCCCACGCCATAAAAAAAGCAGATGAAATTGGCAGTTTGGAAGTAGGTAAGAAAGCTGATGTTATCATCCTAGATGTACCAAATCACAAATTTCTTGGTTATCGTTTTGGCGTTAACCTCATTAACAAAGTCATTAAAAATGGAAGAATTGTCTTTGACAAAGAAGCGGATCGAAGCAAATTCTTCTCTTAGAAATAAGAATAAGGGATAAATCCTCCAGCATTCTTTCCACTCTGTTATTCTGACCTCTTACATCGCCGCATGAGACTTTTTTCTTTTGAGCACACACTGTCTTCTGTGTTTGTTTGGAGAGGATAATAGAAGATGGTTTCAAAAATCTTATTTCAACAAACAACAGAATAGGGGTGTGGAGAATAAAAATGCTGGAGAAAAAAGTTTTGGGATCAATGTACGCATTACTCTTAACGATAGGCATATTCAGTTATGCTGCCCTAATTACAGGCGCGCTAAACGGTGACGGATGTATCAACATGAAAGACGTAGGAAGAGTAGCCCGACTATTCGGACAATAACAAACAACAACCTTCCATCCCTTTTTTTCATATAATTGTTCAAGGAAACAACTTTTCCAAAATCCGCTGTGGTAATGCAACATTCTACGATGCGCATACGATGTAGCAAAGAATTATAACGGATTTATACCATTCTGGTTCATGGTGAACTGGCTTGCTTAAGTTTGAGAAACCTGTCAAATGCTTAACTGGAGCTGAGCTGCATTGCAAGAACTGGCAGATTGAAGGCATTTTGCGTATGCTTTTCAATGTTGTTGACCGTGAAGTTGCCAAAAATCCAGAAGAGCTTATTGTTTATGGTGGGACTGGACGGGCTGCACGGAGTTGGGAGTGTTTTGAGCGTATTGTTGACACTTTAACAGAGCTTGAATCTCAGGAAACTATGCTTATTCAAAGTGGCAAACCCGTTGCTGTTTTTAGGACGCATAGATGGGCGCCGCGAGCTCTATTGGTTAATAGTATGCTTGTGCCGAAATGGGCTACTTGGGATTATTTTTACGAGTTGGAGCAGAAAGGCTTAATCATGTTTGGACAGATGACTGCTGGTTCATGGGCTTACATCGGCACTCAAGGAATATTGCAGGGCACCTATGAGACTCTTGCTACTGTCGCGAAGAAGCATTTTGGCGGGAGTTTACGTGGAAGACTTGTCTTGACTGCTGGTTTGGGTGAGATGGGTGGCGCTCAACCTTTAGCTGTCACTATGAATGATGGTGTAGCTTTGGTTGTTGAAGTTGACAAGCGTATGATTAAGCGTAGGCTTAAGCATCATTATTTGGAGATGTGGACTGACGATTTGGATGAGGCTGTGAATTTGGCTTTAGAAGCTAAACGTGACGGTGCCCCCAAGAGTATCGGTTTGTTAGGTAATGCTGCTGAGATTCATCCTGCTCTTCTAGAGCGAAATATGATTCCAGACGTATTAACTGATCAGACTGCTGCGCATGATCCATTAGGAGGTTATTATCCTGCTGGATGGTCTAGGGAAGAAGCGGACGAGTTTAGAAAGAACGATCCAAAAGAATATGTTCATCGAGCAAGCGAGAGTATGCGTCTTCAAGTTGAAGCTATGGTCGGGATGCTGAAGAAAGGTGCCATAACATTTGAGTATGGTAATAACTTGCGGCAGCAAGCTTATGACGCTGGCTTCAAAGATGCTTTTGCTTATCAAGGTTTTGTTCCAGAGTATATTAGACCAATGTTTTGTGAGGGACGTGGTCCCTTCCGTTGGACTTCGCTTGTCGGCAACCCTAACGATATAAATATGCTGGATGACGTGATTTTGAAGGAGTTTGCTTACAACAAAGAGTTGTGCCGTTGGATAAGGAAAGCTAGAGAACAGGTGAAGTTTCAGGGATTGCCAGCGCGGGTTTGTTGGCTTGGTTTTGGTGAAAGAGCTCGTTTTGGTAAGTTGATAAATGACATGATTGCAGATAGAAGACTCAGTGGGCCTGTTTGGATTGGCAGGGATCATTTGGATGGTGGGAGTGTTGCTTCACCCAACCGTGAAACCGAAGGCATGAAAGATGGAAGCGACGCGATTGCAGATTGGCCGATCCTTAATGCTCTGCTGAATGCTGTTGGAGGCGCTACTTGGGTTTCTGTTCATCACGGCGGGGGCGTAGGCATAGGTTACAGTATCCATGCTGGAATGTGTTTGGTGGCTGATGGCACAAAAGAATCTGAAAAACGCTTAGAAACAGTGTTGACAACAGACCCAGGAACAGCCATAGTGAGACATGCAGATGCAGGATACAAAAAAGCACAAAGAATAGCGAAAGAAAACAACATCAAGATGCCAATGCAAAAGCGATAATAACACAAGTGAAGGTAAACATTAAATATCCATACGGAAAATATATGGGAGTCGTGAACAACTATGGCGAAAGAAAAATTTATAAAATCTTGGGAAATGAAAAGTCCAAATGCTAAACATACCTTAGTCGTTGAACTTTGGGAAAGAGCTAACGGAACACGTTACAGAAAAACGCATAAAAAATAGTCAGAAAAGAGATGACTATCCGAATCCCCACTTTTTTTAAATTTAACATCATACTAGCAAGCGTCAGTCAATTATTGACAATATAAAGAAACCTCATACAAATCCAAATATGTTATTAGATGGCAATCTTTTTTGTCTCAGAAATCACGCGAGCTATAACACAACTGCTAAGTATGTTGCTACCAAAAATCCACCGCGTGCACTATACATACACAAAACTTTCAAGGAATAGCTACAATAATGAGAATTGTGAGATTATGCCTTTATTTATGGTGAAGAAAGAATTCTTTGATTTATACAGATTTGGCAAAAGAGACGTGGAATTGAGAGTGATCAAACATCAATGGAAAAATAGCAAAGTAGGAGACATAGCCACTATTCAATGTGGAAGAAACATTCTAAGAAAGAAAATCACAAAGATTCATACAGGAACACTAGCCAGAATACTCTTAGAAGTAAATTATAAACGAATATTTCCTGAAGCCTCAACAGTGTTTGAAGCGGTTAGAGCAACTAAAGAGCTTTATCCAAAAGCAGAAAAGTTCATGGCTTTTGAACTCAAAGACATTACCCAAAATTAAGCAACCTCAAAATCAAAGTAGCTATCTACCGAAAATCAGACTTTAGGTTAAGTTTGTAATATACTGGATGTACATTGTAGACTAGTACGCAGAAGATTGGCATTGTATGTGATCATTTTTCCGTAGGAAACGTCATACATAATCCAGAATTATGCAACTGAGAATGATTGTGACAGAACTGTATTTTTCTAGCTGTTATTTGCCTTGACGATTCTGTATCCAGAGGCTTTACGTAATCTGTTCATAACAACTAGACCAAGTCCTCTAACTGGCACGTTCTCAGCAATTATGATGTCAACACCTTCCAGATCAAACTCTCTCAAAAGCCGGAATAAATTCTTCGCAATTGTCACTAAATCTTCCCTACTGCCAAGGGATTTTACAACATCAGCCTTGTAATAGGGTAAGGTTTCATCTGTGGCAAGAACACCGACCTTGACGCCTTTCCTCATATAAAATTCTGCAGACTCTTTTACTTTGCTCACAACAGCTGATAGTTTTCCTTCCACAATAATCACGTCCGCATCAGGAGCATAATGTCTATGCATCAACCCAGGAGAACGCGCCTTTTCAACAGCTAACTCCTTTTTTGCAATCACAGTAGGATGCAAATCTACCTTACCAATAATTCTCTGCAACATTTCATATGGTGTTCCCCCTGGACGAAGAATCTGTGGCGGGTCAACGGTCATATCTAAAACTGTGGACTCTACCCCAATATTAGTTGGTCCAGCGTCCAAAATAACATCGATCCTACCTTCAAGGTCATCCAAAACATGCTTCGCTGTGGTTGGGCTAGGTTTTCCAGCAAGATTAGCACTTGGAGCAGCAATCGATTTTCCGCTTTCCTTAATCAAAGCCAAAGCGACATTATGTCTAGGCATTCTAATCGCTACAGTGTCTAAACCAGCCACAGTAACACTTGGGATAATATCTGAACGTTTGAAAATCAGTGTTAGTGGTCCAGGCCAAAATCTATTCATGAGCTCTTCAGTTTTACGTGAGACTTCCTTTGTTAATCTTGAAACATCTGCTAAATCTCCTGTGTGCACTATTGGCGGGTTATCAAGGGGACGCCTTTTTGCCTTAAAGAGTGTTCTAACCGCCTCTGGATTCAAAGCGTCAGCACCTAAGCCATAAACTGTTTCTGTTGGAAAAGCAACCAAACCGCCCTTCTTAATGAAGCTCGCTGCCACACGAATCTTTTTCATCTCAGGCTTTTTTGAATCAACTTTTAGCACTAAGGTTTTCTTCATCAGCTTGCCGTGTCCTTATCACTGAATATGACTGCTATTTAATATCTAAGCCTCTTTTATTTCGTTTATCTACCATTCCATTACTTGATTAACACTCACGTTTTTCATACCTTCTTCATACTTGAGCCAAAACACAAGTCAGAGCATATGCTAAAAAGAGTAGAAATAGGCATGTGCGCGAAACAAAATCTTCAGTCATAGAGAACCTGCACTAATGGCGCCTTAATAACAACAGTATTAATCAGATGATAGTTCAATAATTTATCGCGGAGATACGTAATTGCTTCCTTTAGACTTCAGTGTTCTTCAGAGTATGATGTGAGTTCGAAGTCGCTAGATAACATAATAGTCAATGACTTTCTTCATGCTTTTCGGCGGGACTTGTTTCATGGCAAGCTGCTTCAATATCCTTATAACTTGGGGTTGAAAACGAGCTATATCAGTTAAAGAAATTAAGCCAACCAAACGTTTTCCATTAACCACGGGCAACTTCTTAATCTTCATTTGAAACATCAATTTAACTGCTTCTTCCAAATCCATGCTAGGCTCAACAACAACCAATGGACTACTCATAACATCCTTCACTTCAGTCTTAGTTGGATCCTTCACGTCTGCAACAACCCTTTTCAGCAAGTCTCTCTCAGTTATTATGCCCATGGCCTTCATTTTTCTAACAGCAATCAGACATCCTATCTCAAACTTGTTCATTACCTCTGCGGCTTCTTTGACTGTCGAATTGTCATCTATGGTTATTACTTCCTTCACCATTACGTCCTCGACTTTCAGAGATATAGAGTTTCTCTCTGTTTTCTCACTGGACAATAGAGACACCAACCTCTGTATTTTCAAGTCTTGTATATAAATCGGTGTGTAGAGAATCTATTTCACATACATAGTAGTTTACGGACCAGCTCTTCAGTATGTTCCACCGCAGGGATTTTTGCACGTTCAAATTTCTCCTTCAGTTTTGTTAATGGACAAGTGGCGTCTATGCCCATTTTTGATGTCAAACCAGTTTCTTGGTCTGCAGAAGAATCCAATGTTGATCCACGTACATTATCTATAATAACCAGGTCCTTGCTTGCTTGAAATCTTGTTGCAATCGCCCACTCCACATCAGAAATATCGTAAACATCAATATCTGAATCTACTACGACTACATGTTTCAGGCTTGGATGTGCCGCGAAAGCAGCCAACAACGCATTTTTACCATCACCTTCAAGTTGTTTTTCAATTGAGACAGCAGCGTGAAGCCATCCGCTTCCACCTAACGAAAGGTTGACAGCATTAACTTTCGGCACCACTTTTGAAACAGACTCCCATATTAAGACTTCACGCGGCAACCCCATCAGAAGCCTATGTTCAGACCCAGATGGCAAGACCATCTGATAAAAATAATCTTCTCTATGCATAACACCTACAACTTCCACAATAGGCTGTTTCCTCTCAACATCATATGTTCCAGTTATATCCACAAAGGGGCCCTCAACAACTTTTCTACTTGCGGAGATTTTACCTTCCAAAACCAATTCAGCTTCTGCAGGGGCACAAGCATTAACATGTTCACAGCTGACTAGTTGAAGATGACCATCCATCAGAACATTTGCAACATCAAACTCATTCACTCCAAAAGGAGTAGGAGAAGAAGCCGCTAACATCACTGCAGGATGAACTCCGATAGAAATCGAGATATCCAAATCTTCACCAACATCACTCGCCATCCTCCACAATTTATAGAGGTGCCGCGGAACCAAACGTATCACCAGATGACTATTGTCCAAAACTTGTAATCGATGTACCGATACATTTTCAACATGTCCGTCAAGGCTTTTTGCATGAACTACTGCTGAAGTAATGTATGAGCCGCCATCATTCTCAAAATGTGTCAAAATAGGAATTTTAGACAAATCAGGTTTTCTAATGCTCTCCTTCACTAAGCCGTTTTCAACGATTTCCGGTTTTTTTGGAGAACGCCAAGCCATAGCCAACCTATTGTAAAGCTCATTCTGATCTATGTTGAGTGCTTCACAGATTCTCTTTCTAGTTCCACAAACATTGGCAACTACTCTATTCTTATAATTTTCTAGTTTTTCAAACAAGATAACAGGGCTTTTATTGTCAAGTCTTTTCACAATGAACGGAATTTGGAAGCGCGTGGAAACTTCATCTTCTACGTGTAAAATTTCCCCTTTCACTTCTAGTCTTTTCAAAAAACTTCTTAGGTTCATGCTGATGCTCCTTCCTTTTGAGGCACGGTGTGGACAACTCTTTGAAGTAGTTTCTTTAGAATTGATCGAGCCTGCAACTCATCAATACTTTTTAAGTATACGGAGACTAATGCTATCTTCTTCTTTATGGAAGCTAAATACTCAGCAAATATGCGGGCTGAAATTGAGCTCCTATCACCTAAAAGGATGGATGAAGATGCTATCCCAAGCAAATCTTCAGGTTTGGGTACAGCAATCGCCAGCGTTCCAAGCCTATCTTCACTTTCACTTAGGAGAACCAAACATGAATTCTTCGTCTCCACATACACTGCTAAAAAACGCATATTCTGCTGAACTATCTCCTCCTTGACAACTGTAGCACGTTCCATTGCGAAACCTCACACTCATTTATAGCTTCATATACTCACTATTTATTATTTTCAAAGAAGAAGTAACAAGTGAAAAGAGCAACCACAAAAATTCTCTGTCCTATCAAGAAACCATTTACAACGCCAATATGGATGCCTTTAGATAGAGAACATTCAAACAATTGATTGTAGCAATAATTTTAGGCGCTTAAGCATGAAATTCAAAAGGCTTTTCAAGATAGATTCAAAAAGAATGGAGTTCTTTGGCGCTACAAATTACTACTGGCTTTTTCTGTAGAAATGGGAGTCTCCTTGAAGTTTTCATCCAGTTTGAGATCTCCCAAACCCACCATTGAGATTCCTTTGGAGACAGAAGTGCAGATCTTCATAACCTTTCTTTTGTAATCAATCTCGCCAAGAAGACCTATTCCAAGCCATTTCCTTCGAGCATCATACAAAGCCATAAGCAAACCCTCTTCTTCACCTTTGTGCATCACCACAACCTTCTTCTTCATGATCTCTTCCAACATTTCAATCCTATATGGGTCTATCCAGCGTCTTTTGCCAATTACTATACAAATTTTATCCTGGAGTTCCGCAATGTGCAATGGTTTCATCCCTAGAACCTCATAGATTTGCCCTGCTTGTTTTATACTTCCAAAATTCCTGCCTAAGCCAATTAACTCATTATCTTCAATTTTCAACCAGTTCATCGGGATAGATATAACCTTGAAGTCTCTCAAATATTTTACATATCCAAGCTCCCGCAAACTTCTACGTTTTTCCCTACTCCTTTGCCTTATAGCTGATGGTGAATCGATCACGAATTTTCTGTATTTTCCAAGAGCATCCAAAAGAGATGCTAATTCATCTCTTTGTCTTAAACAGAAAGTAATGTCAGGGTTGAGTTTTTCGACAAGTTGAAGTTTATAGTTAACAGCGTCTTCTCCTTCAACCCACCCGTCAGTATTTACGATGACAAAATCTGGATTGTTGCTCAGAATCTCTGTCTTTAATGAAACCAAACCTTCTACCGTTTTGCTAGTAGCCCTGCTTGGTGATGTTGAACCAACAAAAAAAGCATCTTTTGCTCGTAAGTCAAACAGGTCCATTACTGGTTTTGTTACCAAGACATAAGAAACGGTGCTAGGAGGCCCAATATCGGATTGTCCTGAGTCTCCATCCAGAATTACCACTTTCTCTCCTTCATTAAGCAATTTGTTTATTAGAAACGTGCAAAAACTAGTCTTTCCAGAATCAACCGTACCAATCACCATTACAGTAAAAGGCTTGACTTGAGGGTCTAACAATTCTTCGAAAGCCTTAACCCATGAAGATGGAATAGTGTCTCCATCAACCTCCATGAGATTTGCATTTTCTCCCACTGAAATGTCAAACGTTGCTGTTTCCTTAACAGTAAAAGGCATTCTTTTCCCCTCACGCACCACAACTCTCCGTCTTCCCATCATGGAGCCAAATACTTCCACCTTACCTGAAACTAAAGAAACAGAGACTGGGCCGTCAACCAACAAAGTTTTTCCACCTTCAACCGTCCGATTCATCAGTTTTCCTCCTCACAAATGTGTAGCCGTTTCTTCCAGCGATTTTCACAGCTGAAAAGATGTCCCTCAATCCTCTTCTATGTTTCGTCTCCCTTCTATAACGATTAGTTCCTGCCTCACTCACACTCTGCAGCACCACATAAGACGGTAGTCTGCTATCTAAAGCCCGTAAAAGTTTATCCTTATACCTAGGAACTCCATCACCGATTTTCACCGAAATCGAAGGGGCAGGGTCGCTCTTAAAATTTCCTAGAATGACCTCTATTTCATCTAATGTTTCTTCAATACTGAAGCAATTTCCTGTTTTAACAACATCACCATCAGCCAAAACTGCTAATCCAAATACTTTACCAGGATCTACGCCGATAACAATACTTTTGTAACATTCTTTTCCCTGAGCAAGTCGCAATGCTTTATTTATTAAAGCTCCCGGATCCATTCCATCTTTGAATGGTAAAACTCTCTTATGTTTTATAGAAGACTGTTCCTCTTCTGTGGTTATGACAACTTTGACCTCTATTGGTATGCTGTTATTTGGGGTCAAACTTAAAAACGGTATGTTCTTCTGTTTCAACTCTCTAACTATTAAGTAATAGGCCTTTCCTGAAATCGTTGCCACAGCTATCTTCGCTTTCATATAGCTTTCCTTAATTGTATAGTGGGTATAGCATAAAGCAATTATTAGTTTCGATGTTTATATTCGTTGATGTGCATAGCTGTGTTACACAATATTCCAACAGGATGCAGAACAATCGATAAAATACTAGAAGGAGGTATTCCCGACAGGAGAATCAGCTTGGTTTATGGTGAGGCTGAAACTGGAAAGACGACTTTGGCTATGCAGTGTGCAACTAACTGTGCAAGGCGAAACCATAAAACACTATTTGTGGATTGTGACAATGCGTTTTCGGTGCGAAGGTTTTCGCAAATTGCATCAAAAGACTTCAAAAATATAGGAAAGCTAGTAATCTTAATGAAACCAAAAGATTTCACAGAGCAAACGATAGTTATAGACCGACTGACAGATTACATAAACAAAAGCTTCAAACTTGTGGTAATCGACACTTTAACATCCCTTTATCGCACCGAAATCGCAGAGTACCCTAGAAAAACATTCGAACTAAACCGTGAACTGAACAGACAAATGGCTTGTCTAGCACAAATCGCCAAAACCAAAAGAATTGCAGTCTTAACAACAAGCCAAGTGCGAAGTGCGTTCAACGGAGCACTCATAAGCATTGAACCCGTAGCTACTAGGGTTTTAAGATTCTGGGCAGACACTATCATCGCCTTGAAACCCACAGAGAACGTACAAGTAATCAGAGCAGTTTTGGAAAAAAACTCCAAAAAAACCCAGTCTTCAACCTTTCACTTAAAAATAGAAGAGACGGGAATACATGAATATTTGACTCCTTAAAGGTCGTTGATAATGGAACTGCAAAAACTAATAATTGGAGCATTACTATTCATATTTCCAGCATATTGTGCAAACGCCATACCTGTAATCACTGGCGGAGGTCTTCCTCTAGATTTAGGTAAAAAATTTTTTGATGGAAAGCCAATTTTTGGGAAAAACAAAACTTTTAAAGGCTTCTTTTCAGGATTAGCTGCTGGAACGGTTGTCGGCTTCGTAGAAAGTGTGTTTCTTAATTATCCCCATACATTTGGCTTATTCTTATCCATGGGAGCTTTATTCGGAGACTTAACCGGAGCCTTCGTAAAAAGAAGGTTAGGACTCTCACCTGGTGACTTACTACCTGTTCTTGATCAAGCCAACTTTATAATTGGTGCGATCCTATTCTCTCTTCTCATCTGTCCAAAAACACTTTCTTCGGAGCTTATTATAACCGTCCTAATTGTAACGCCTCCAATACACTTGGTGACAAATTTTGTGGCATACAAATTAGACTTGAAAAGTCATCCTTGGTGAAATTTTTACTAACTCTTCATCTGTATTGCGGTTTCAAGGAATATGTATGCTATGATTAGAAGAACAACACCGATTAGAAACATCATGTAAGCTTCTCTCGGCTTGTAAGCGTATTTTGTGCTTTGGTACATTGCTATCACTCCAATTATGCCTAGGGAATAGAGAATTGTGGCGACTATGCTGTCTGTCACAAACTGTTCGGATAACCCTTGTGGATAGAGGAAGAAGAAGCGTCCACCCGCGTAAGCTGCTGGAAGTGGTCGCCTTATCACGTTGTAGATGCCTCCTCCAAACAGAAATATGGCTACGGCAATGACTATTGCTGAAAGAAGTGTAGTAGATGGTTTTGTTGTTGAAATTTGTTTATATAATCTGTTTAAGGAATAAGAAAGTGATGATATTTTTCTCTTAATTTTGTGGGACACGCTGTTTTTCACCGCTTTTAATTAAATGCTGTGCTACTTCTTTAGCCCATTCTCCTGTTAATGAATTCTTATTAATCTCACTTAAATATTCTTCCCATGAAATTTCCAGCGCCCTTTTCCATTCAGCATATCTTTCAATGATATGTTTATAGGCTTTTTCATGTTGTTTACAGTAGTCTTTTTTGGCGGTCTCTTTACTGCATATCACACATTTCATTTCTTCTTCTTCCTGTTTTCTTTTGATGGACAATCTGGATTGAAGCATAGCGTCCATGGACGTCTCCCTTTTATCCGAACATAAACTGTAGGCCAACCGCATTCGCGACAGTTTTTTCCGAGGGCCTTTACAGTACCTTTTTGTGGAAGTGGAAATGACGTCTCACATTTTCCTTTAAAATAGCTTGTACAGCCAATGAAACGTTTACCAGTTTTCCTTGAGTATAATATCATAAGCTTGCCTGTGCCACAATGCGGGCATTCACCGATAATCCTCTCTTCTAGCCTAGCCCTTTTTACAGCGTGGCTTAACTGCTCGCCAATTATTTTCTCCTTTTCTTTTAATTTCTCCATCACTGGCTTCAGTATTTCAACAGCATCAACTGACACATCTTTCCTTTTTTCTCTTTTAGATTGTATTTTGTCCATTCTCTTCTCAAGTCTACCTGTCAATTTTATTGAAACAACTGCTGGACAATATCTGTTAAGAACTTCCAGAACTTCAAGCCCTAGAACTGTCACGACCATTCTTCTGTCTCGAACATACTTTCTATCATAGAGTGTTTGCATAATATTAGCCCTTGTCGCTTTTGTCCCAATCCCAGCCTCTTCCATTTTTTTAAGGAGACTGCCAGGATTATATCGAGGTGGAGGTTTGGTAAACTTATCCTCTAAAACCACTTTTTCAATTTTGATTGTTTGGCCTTCTTTTATTTTGGGCAGGAGAACCTCTTCTGATTTTACATAGGGCCCATAAAAACGCAGCCAGCCGTCCTTTAAAGTTTGTCTTCCCCTTAAGTAGAAGTAATGTTTATTGACATTGATGTTGACTTTCATGCTTTGTCTTATTGCTGATTCGCTGAAAACAGCCATAAACCTTCTAATAATGAGATCAAGAACTCTCCTTTCCGACTCGTTTAAATCTCTTTCAGGTAGTTTTCCTGTTGGATAGATGGCAGGGTGGGCTGGGTCTTTCTTTTTTCCTTCTCTAGGTTTCAATTCTGGTTTTGCGAGAAGCTCTGCTGCGAGTTTCTCATATTTGGAAGCTTTACTCAGTTTCTTCAGTGTTGCTTTGTAGTCTATTTCTGGTGGGAGTTTTTGACTGCTTGTTCGTGGATAGGAGATCAAAGCTTCTAGATAAAGGCGCTGAGCAATGTATGATGTGTTTCTTGGCGTATAGCCAAATAAGCTATATACTTCTCGCTGGAGAGCACCTGAATTGAAAGGAACAGGCGGCTTCTGTTTGAATCGTCTGACACTGATTTCCTCGACTTGTCCGTTCTTTCCTTTGCATGCAACTAAGACAGCATCCGCCTTACTCTTGATTTCAATTCTTTTTTTCTCGTATTCGGTTTCAAAAATTGATCCGCCTATTTTGACCTCTGCTTTTATTTCCCAATAAGGTACAGGAACAAAGCTTCTGATGGACTTTTCCCTTGTAACTAGAAACTTCAAGGTTGGACCTTGCACTCTACCGGTACTGAGTGTTGCATATTTCCCACTCCAGTTCCTTGCTGATATCGTTAAAGCTCGTGAAAGATTTACGCCGTAAAGCCAATCAATCTCATGTCGTGTGCCTCCAGCCTCAATCAGTGCGAAATCTAGATGTGGTTGTAGTTTTGCGTATGACTTTTCCAATTCTTCTTTTGTAAGAGTGGAGTATTTCATACGTTTTGAGATGTTTTCTTTATTGCCACATGCATATTTCAATATGCAATAACCAATCACGCTTCCCTCAATGTCGTAGTCACATGCATCAATAAAAATGTCAGCGTCATTTGCGAGTTTCGATATAACTTCAATCCATGTGCGAATATTTCTTGCTCCTCTTTCAGCAGTATATCTCGGCACCCACCTGAAATTGAAGACTGGATAATAATTCCTTCCCTTCCTTTCTTCAGCGATCGTGTATAAATGCCCTAAGGCTGGAACAACAATTATTTCTTTATCTCTTTCAGCCACGTAATATGGTACTCCATTATCTTCGTTTTTCTTGGCTTTTCCCTTCTCAGTGAGAGCTGATGCTATTCTCTGGGCAGCATCTGGCTTCTCCGTAATAATCAGTGTATGCTTTCCCATCCTAACACACACCGTTAGATGCCTCAGTAAACGGGTTCTCACAATTAAGCTTCATGGTTAAAACTAAAATTTTATATGAAAAGTGGGAAGCAGCATCTCAAAATTAGCAACCAATAAATATGTCATGATTATTTACTTCATTCAATGTCAGATGGAGAGTAATGTTATGCCTCAGCGTGTTTTATGTCAACAATGTGGTCACATATTATATGAAGATGATGATCTTAAGACTCCGGACGAAATTCTACATCAACATAATGGGCAATGCCCAAAATGTGGCAAGAAACTTGCATTGATACCATTAGATGTTGAAGTGAAACCTGTTGAATGATATGAGGATAGAAAATTGGCAGAAAAAACACGGAGAACTCAACTTTATGAGGTGCACAAGAAAACGGCAAAACTAACTGTCTTTGCTGGGTTTGCGATGCCTCTATGGTATAAGGGAGTAATACCTGAACATTTAGTGGTTCGGAATAGTATTGGAGTCTTTGACATCTCTCATATGGGCCGCGTCTTAATTACGGGTGTTGACTCTGAACGTTTCCTAAATTATGTCATAACAAACAATGTTTCTGAAATGTCATCTAGTAGCGCTCGATATTCAGTTATGTGTAATGTAAATGGTGGCATAATAGATGATTTCGTCGTGTATCGGTTAGAGAAGGATAAATTTATGATGGTTTTTAATGCGAGCAATAGAGAAAAAGATTGTAACTGGCTAATCAATAACGCTGACGGCTTCAATGTAAAAATTGAGGATGTTTCAGATGATGTGGCCATGTTTGCGGTTCAAGGTCCAAACACTGAAGAGGCTCTCCAAAATATTTCCACAGTGGATTTAAGCAATATTGGAAGATTTAAATGTGGTCATTCACGTTTAGCAGACGTAGAAGTTTTTGTCTCAAGGACTGGTTATACTGGCGAAGACGGATTCGAAATTTTCGTATGGAATGCCTCGTTAACAAAACCTGACAAAGCAGAGAGATTATGGAACGCTATTCTCGAGGCTGGAAAAATGTTTGGAATTGAACCATGCGGTTTAGGGGCTAGAGACACTTTAAGACTTGAAGCTGGAATGTGCCTTTATGGAAATGACATTGACGAAAATATAACTCCTTTGGAAGCAAGATTAAGTTTCATTGTAAAATTCCAGAAAGAAAACTTCATAGGGAAAGATGCATTATGGAAACAGAAAAATGAGGGAATCAAACATAAACGTGTCGGAATGCGAATGGCAGAGAGAGGTATACCTCGACCAGGCTTCGAAGTCTACAGCGATAAAGGTGAAAAAATAGGACATATAACAAGTGGGACATTTTCACCATTGCTTAAATGTGGTATAGGAATGGCGTATGTTCAGACATTGCAAGCTCGGAAGGGGAACTTGGTCAATGTTAGAATACGCAACAGATTAAAAGAAGGGAAAATAGTTCCCTTTCCGTTCTATGATAATGAGAAGTATGGTTACAACAGAAAAATTGTAACGTGAAATCACTAATTAGTCGCAAGAGAGACAAAGTATTCTTTTAGCCGATGTTGAAGAGTTTATTAGGCGAGTTTCAGAAAACATTCTGTTAAAGATCTAAACAACAGGAAAATGTTGTTTATGTCTATTCGAGTCTATCGCTTATTATCATCCTTCAATTGAACATTAGGTTTTTGTAACAATGCCACTTTCAGCAGTGGCTTCAACTCTTACTGTTCAACATTTTTTGATGATTTTTACTATGCCTATTCTGATCTCGGAACTGTGTGTATTAATGTGTTACACACAAAAAGCAAAAATTGGTTGGAATGCAAGGCTTTATACTAAGGTTGGTTGAGAATAGTTACATGCACAATTAGTTAATGTGGGGAATCACTTATTTGCCCAACATTGAATATCCCAAACGTTTCGGTTACCGTAGACATTGTTAATATAGCAGGTGCCAGATTAGGTGCAAAAGGAATTACTGGGGCTATCAATTTTGACGTGAAGGCAAAGTTAGAGGAGAAAGAACGTAGAAGCCAGATGGTTATTGTGAGCTTTAACCTATTTCTAGCAACCAAACCAAGTGTTGTCAAATTCGAGGTTGAAGGTACTGCAACATTAACTGGTAAAGACGCGGAAATAAACAAGATGTTAGAGGTTGTTCCTGAAATAAAAGTGCCATACGTTTTCCAGAGGGTTTATCAAAACGCATTTGAAGCCATGTACTTGCTGTCCACTATTTTGAAATCTCCTCCACCTCCGCCCAATTTGTTGTTATCGCAAAGAGCAGGTATGACAACAGAAAATATTGAGGTAGATTCAAAGGTTGGAGAAGTAATAACAGAAGAAAGTTCACAACCAACAATAGATGAGCCAGCAAGTATAGAAAGTAGGAGAGCAGCTATAGAAGAACCTGAAACAACCGTAGGAGACAATAATAGAGAACCAAGAGTGCGTAAAACAGAAACAGAAGAACGTGGTGAAGAAATACTTGAAGGATAGTCAGACCAAAGAAGCTGAAGCTTCGATAGTGTTTTTGCTCGCGCCGTTAATGTCGCGTTTGTCGGATATGTTCTGCTAGTTGCGTTAATATGACGAAGCATTATTGAACCACTTAAATCACATAGACTGAAAGTTGTGACATATAATTAACGAAGGCTGTGGGAAAGCACATACCTTTCACATAAAACGTTCCAGTTTAGTCAACCCGATTATTTCATCGAAGTCTAAACCAAGTGCATCTAGTACTTGATCGAAGGTTGAATGTAAGTAGGCTATGTATTTGTCAACGTCAATTTCATTTCTTGTTGCCAGTTCGACTGGTTTAACGTGCGGTTCTCTGACAACTTTGACGAAGCTCATCAGGTCGCCTGCTTTGACTTCTTTTCCTCTTTCTTGTAGAATGTTGGCGGCTTTGACATGTTGAGGCGTTGTTTTGGTGTAGAGTTCTGGTGCTCGGCCTAAAACTACGTTAAATGCCAGTTCACTTAGATTTTTCCATTCCCTTCTCTTCAATCGAATATATTGGTTGTGAACGATCTCGCGTATGTTTTTTTTGGCTTTCTCGAAGTCTGCTGGTGTTTTGACTTGTGCTAGACATTCTTTCATTTTGTTGAAAGCATTTTTGATGAATGGTGGGATATGCCTTTTCTTGCCTGTTAATCCCTTGACCTCGACACTTCCATCTTCCAGAACTCCAAGATAATTCTTTTTTCGTGAACTAAAAATCGCATATCTATAAACTTTATCTACATCTAAACTCATTTTCAACTTTTGCTTAGTCCATTGTGCTAATTCGGCAATTTGCTCTTTTGAGGGATTTTTTAGGAATACACTGTCAGTATCTCCATATAATACTTGGATGCCAAGATCTTTCGTTTTGTTGATTATTTGAGTTATTGAGTGTCTTCCAATGGCTGCTGTTGCTTCTGCCACTGGCGGGCAGTAAAGGCTGAAAGATTCTGCTCCAAAGACTCCGTAACTTGCGTTCAAGATAACTTTGACTGCTCCTTGAATTACAGTATACCAGTGTCTCAATTCTTCTGGTAAGGTTTTATCTTTTGATTTTGGTTTATATCTTCTCACTCGTAGGTCTCTTAACGAGCCGATTAGTAGGCTTTCTAGCGCTCGTTTTTTGGTGCAGACCCAATGAGGCGTATTTGGGATAAGATTGTTGCGGCATTCTGGATGCTGACAACGTATAGATTCGTAGCCGAGGTTCCAAACCTTTATTATTGATGGATATAGACTTGCAAAGTCCATAACTGCAACATTGAAATGGATGCCTGGGACGGGTTCAACGACAATCGCGCCTTTGTATTTTTTACCTTTAATGATGGCTTTTGTTACTGTTTTGCCTTTTTTGGCTAGGATTTCGGCTGCGTTTGGAATAAGCATTTTTCTTCTGCGATGTTCACGGTGCATGATGTTTCTTATCCAACGCGATACGCCTTGGCGACTTACATCCTCCATTGGCATACTACTTATCCTAGCTAAGACTAGAATGAGCTTCATGACCAAGTCGTCTTCGAAACTTGTGAGTTTGAAAGTGATTTCGGAGTCTCTGAGACAGTATTCAGCAAGTTCTGTGTAAGTTAATTCGCCAATGCTTTTTTCCAGCTCGATTTTTTCTAATTCGATCAAGGCCTTGCCAATATCATTGAGCGTTGTGTCCCGGTATCGGTTGTTGAAGGCGTAGATTTGGATGGAACGGTTGAAGAAGAACTTGTATAAGTCAATGTGAACTCCATATTTCAGTAGACATACACGTCTACCAACATGTATTGGGATTTCTTTCCTTAGAAGACCAAACTTTTGTGCCCTGTTAGTCAAATAACGTAAATCAAAATCGTCACCGTTGAATGAGACGACAAAGGGATACTTCCATAAATCTTCAAAAACCCTTTTTATAAGTTTCTCTTCTGAATCAAAGTATTCAAAGCTTATATCTGCTGGAGGATGATGAGTTCCTTCACGGATATTCTTTCTCTTTAAGAGTAAAACTCTTTTTTGTCCGTCAGAGCCATAAAGTGAAACACAGATGACGGGATAAGCAGCTTCATGAGGGTCAGGCACTCTTGTTGGGATAGGTGAGTGAACTTCTATGTCCATTGCCAATCGATGGAACTTTGGGGCTGGATACTCCAGCAATCTAGCCCACTGTTCTATATGTTCTTGTTTTTCAGGGATGACCTCCTTAAAATTTCCGCATATATCCTGAATCGTTTTTTCAGTATTTTCGAAGGTCTTCGGAATTAGATTGCCGTTTCTTGTTTCGTAAATCATTCCAGGCCAAAGTCTCATGTCATAAATGTAGGATTGGTAATACTTTATTCTAGATTCCCAAATCTTGATTTCTTCCAGAGAAATTGGAGTTGTTGACACTTTTGGGAATTCTTCTGGAATTAAATCTCTTATGCATCCTCTTAATCGACCGCCAATAGCCAAAGGGTCTTTCGCCACAATTTTGGTTACTCGCATTTTCCTATCCTCAAGTGGATTGTATTTCTCGACTATTTCGAAGTGGTCGAAGCCTTGATGCTGAATTAAACGATTGATTTTTTCAAGTTCATATGGTGAAAGATTCGTTAGACAGTAAGGTTTATGTCCCGTGTTATCATACCAGAAATGAATCTGCCCCGAAGTTGGTTCGTAGAGTTTGATCAAGGCTTTTCTAGTTTTTCCGTCGTATGTAGCTGAAACAAAGTATGAAGGCAGCAAGTATTCAGGAGTAATTGGGGGGAAAGCATATTGGCTTTTTTCTTTTACTGTGGATTGTGCGGGGTGCCGGGCTTCCGCTTTGGTTTCTTGGGAGGGTCTCGCTTCTTCAGAATAGAATCTGTCCAGACAGCTTTGTGCCATTTTAGTCATTAACCTAATTCACTTTATGAATAAGATAGACTAAAAACTTTGCTAGCTTTGCAAAGTGAAAAGCCGCATTATTGGTTTATAGGTTCCACATTTATTCCTGAAACTTCGCCTGTGGTTTGTACTTCTTTTTGTGGAAACTAATTTTATTATAGCAAAGCACATTCTGTTTGTAGGAGAAGTGAGAATGAAGAAAACAGGTTTCAGACATACATAATAAGAAATGAAGCGACAAATACTATTTAATTCTCATGTAACTTACTATTGCTTTGGAAAAGATTTTCAATTGAGTGAAGGTGAATTGCTTAAGAAAGCTTGGATGCTTGCGATTGAAACCCTAAGTTGGATTGAACTGCGAAAGCTAAGTGAACGTCTGGCCTTAGCAAAAACTATGGAACAGTTGGACATAAGGAATTCCAACACTGTTGGACTTGCTCACAGACTTGTTTGTGAAACTGTCAGAAGGCAAAATTTCATTGACAAATTCATCAACAACACCTTGAAACCCTACTCAATAAGCAGGTTCAATCTTGGCGTTCAAGCGTTTCTACGCCTTTACGTTTATCAAACAAGAATAGTCAAAAACTGGTCCCAGATTGATATTGAGGAAGCTGAGAAGATAGCTAGGCTAGCCCGTTCCATTCTCGGATGGAAAACCATTCAGAAGGTTGAGCATGTGTTGGGCCTGCTACTAACGCAAAAGCCAGCGTCTATCCTCAAAGGAGTGAACGATGGAGAGAGGGTTAGCCTTCTAACTTTTCATCCATTGTGGTTTGTGAAATACTGCTTCAAACTTTTTGGTAGAAAAGAAGCATTGGCCATGTTAGAAGGAAACATGCAGAAACTTCCAACATACATAAGGTTGAACACGATTAAGGCGGATGAGAATGAGATTCTGAAAAAACTTACTGAGGACAGAATAGAAGTCGAGAGGGTTAAACTGCTAAAGCATACATACTTTGTTGTGAGTATAAAACAAGCTCTAACCAAAACAAAAACCTTCAGGGATGGTTTGTTCTACATTCAAGGCAAAGCAAGCTGCTTCGTAGCTGAAGCGGCGAATCCAAAACCAGAAATGACTCTTCTGGATATTTGTGCTGCTCCAGGAGCTAAAACTACATATCTGGCTCAGCTCATGCAGAACAGAGGCATAATTTACTCTATAGATTATTCAAGGCGTAGGATGGCTATCTGGAAAAACCATGTTGCCCGCATGGGTGTGAGAACCACTGTGCCAATACTTTTTGACGCATACAATCCTTTGCCATTAAAAATTGAGGCAGATATTGCAATTTTGGACCCGCCATGTACAAGCACTGGAGCCTTCAGAAAATTTCCTTCAGCAAAGTGGAGGCTTACTCAGCGTTCCATTGATAAAATGGGTAAGATTCAGTGGAAAATGATAAACAACTGCGCAGAGAAAGTCAAGTCTGGAGGAGCCCTAATCTACTCTACATGCAGCATAACAGTTGAAGAAAACGAAAAGCTTATTGAACGATTTCTGAAGTGGCATCCAAATTTTTCATTAGTCGAAATAAAACCGAAAATAGGCTTGCCTGGCTTAATAGGACTAAGAGAATGCCAAAGACTATACCCTCACATCCATCAGTGCACTGGCTTCTTTATTGCAAAATTATTAAAGAAATAGTAGCCTGCGCTGCTTTCAGATGTCAGGTAGTAATGAAATTTGCTTCTTTCATTGTGACTACACCTTCTGCGATTGTTCTAAGTAACACAAAATTTCAGACACAACTTTTGCTGCTTGGATCGCTGAAGCTCCATTGTCAAAGTTTGGTGCGATTTCAACAACATCGAAGCCCAGTACGCGTTTGTCACATATACTATGTAAGATGTTCAGTAAAGTATGCGTTTCCAGACCATCTGGTTCAGGATTCTGCACGGCCGAGGCATATGCTGGATCTAGAATGTCCATGTCAATTGACAAATAAATGCTTTCATATTTTGATAATTTTTCTTTCAGGAGTTCTGCAATCTGTTCAGTTCCTTCGCTTCTCACTTGATGCACCGTCAAAAATTCTATTCCAACCTTTTGTGCATAGTCAAGTTCTTCCTTGCAGACTGCTCGTGTGCCCACCTCAATTATTTTAGCTGGTTTCACTTCTTCGTTTATTCTGCGCATGAAAGTTGCATGACATAGTTTCACCCCTAAAAACTCGTTGCGTATGTCAAGATGTGCATCAAAACTGATTACTGCTGTTTTTGACACTTTATTTCCTAATCCTTTCAAGATACCCAAAGTTATCGTGTGCTCTCCGCCTATAGTCACAGGCGTCTTTCCTGCTTGTAAGAGGTCGCTGATAACAAGCTCTAGCCTCTCCAATGTTTTCATTGTGTCAACAGAAATGTGTAAATTACCTAAATCATGTATTTTTAAGTCTTCTACGTCTATTTCTGTTCGGAAACTGTAAGTTTCTATGTTTAAAGAGGCTTCCCGAATGAAATTTGGTCCGAACCTCGATCCAGCTCGGTAAGTGCTTGTAACATCGAAGGGAACACCTAAGATTATGTAATCTGCTTCTTCAAAGGGTGTTTGAAGACCATTGAAAACATTTAATTGTGATACAAAGAGTTCATGATAGCTCATCTTGTAATTCCTTCCATTCTTTTAGTTTGCATTTCTACTGGCAGGTTCTAAACTTTTTCGATTGTCTTAAATGAGTAACTTAAGACGCGTGAGTGAATAAATGACGTGTACAAGTTTCTGAGTTTCACAGAAGAAGCATAGACAAGAAACTCTTTTATGAATGACTGAATTCAATGAAAAATGCAAAAGCGAAAAAAGCCGATATATAGAAAGGAAAAAACCAGCTATAGGATTACTCGGCTTCAGAACTGACAATTATAAAATGGCGATTGACTCAGTCAATAAATGGTTTTTGTCCATATCATAGATGGAAGACAAACCGAGTCTAAATGTTGATTTACCGATGAAAAAACTGTAAAGTCTTTTAAACATTAGATTTATTAACATTTGTATTAATGCATTTAGGTTAAAAGGGGATTAATCGATGTCGCTTAAGTCGAAACTCAAAATTGAAAATGTTGGAATGTTTGCAGCTTTCACATTTTATGCGGTTGTTGGAATAACATGTTTTGTTGTATTGGCAATCGTCGATTTCCGCCTTGTTCACATCGGTATAATTGGCATACTAAGCCTAGCAACCGCTTACGGATTATTCAAAAGCAGAATTTGGACTCTATGGATTGCCGTCGCTCTCTTCTTCATAGCTATAACCTTTTCGGGTTACATGCTTTACTCAGCCTTCGAGAAGAATCTACTTCTTACTATGATCATGATTGCATATTTTCTTCTTACATGGGTTTTCACAGCCTATACTGTAGCAAAAAGAAAGTCTTAGAAAGCTGGATTACACGTTTGCACGGGCGGTCAGACAGTTTATATGTATTTTAGCGTCTTCTTCTTATATGTCGGTAGCTTCTTCGCCTATACTTTCCGTAGGAGAGAGCTATTAAGGAAGAAAACCAAGTCGCAACGTTTTGGAGAACTAGGTATTTTCCAACAGTATCTAGCTCAGTCAATGGTTTTGTCAAGCTTCCAAGGTTCGATATGAAAACTCTGAATTCTGGTGTAATGGAGAGCAGAGCATCGTTTATGGATGAGCATATCCAACCAATAGGCGCTAAAGCCTCTGCAATACTTTTTCCACAGCCGCCTACTGATTTCATGGAGCTAAGTAATGATGGACTGTTTTGATAGGCCTTTGTTACTGCCCGGTAGATTAGTTGTGGATACGCTAAGAGAGAGACTAGAACAATGAATGTTGCGAAAATCAGTAAAACTGTCAAAGCGCTTTTTATCGTTGCTCTTGCAAAATGAATTTTGCGCCAAATATACGCTATACCTCTGACTCTTAACAAAGCAGCCTTCACTTTGTCCAAGAACACTCTTATTCTTGATAACAACCTTTTCATCCCTTTGAATCTAAGTTCTTTCCCCTGTTCAGCAACAGGTTTAACCTTATCTTTCCATTTTCCATGCGGTTTCACTGCAATATGCTTCGTAAGATACGTCCAGCTCAACACAAGAGCAAGTACTACAGCAGTTGGAACCAACTGAAATAAAGGGCTAATTGCCACCAATATATTCCAATTGGTGCTTGGAAATTGAAAACTCCACTGCAGCAGAGTTTCATCCTCAACTTGTGCACGCGTATAAAGGATAACAAAGCATTCAATCAGTACAGCTATTGTCATGAACAGGAGTGTTGCAGCTAGACCTTTAAATGTTATCCAATGGAAGATTAAACGTTTTTGAGGCTTTTTTGTTGACAATGAGTTCACCGTTCGATGCAATGGTTTATCAATTTATGTCGTGCTTGGAATAAATGAGAGTTCCGATTAAAAAATGTGACTGTGAATGACGTATATCTATTTTAGCTCTAAATCTAAGAGCCTTAAACTCTTTATTTTGGTGGCGAGAACGGTTTTTAGGTTTCAATGGAGCTGTATAAAGCTATGAATGTTTCTATTTATCAAAGATGCGATTATAAGGATGTGTCAACATTCATCAAGAATTTTAGACTGAATTTTTCAATGCTGCGACAATGGAAACTCATGACTGCACTTGGGACACTTGGCGAATTTGCATTGCACAGAGGAAGGACAGCTGGAGCAGGCAAAAGCTCTACCATATTTTATGTCAAAAGTAAAACCGCACTTCGGGCAAATCAATACATGTCTCGATTGCGAACTCATTCCATGTCACTTTCTCTAAATCAACTATTCAGCGAAATTTTAAATACTTTTCGAGAAGTCACATGCTGTTGATGTGAAGAAATATGGTTGACCTTGAAACAATTAAATATTATGTTTGTGAAACATTATTTTTGGTCACAGATATAAACTAGCCTGGGAAGATGATGCCGAAGAAAAGCAAAATAGAACGAACCGAACTTTACAAGGACCGCAATACAGAAGCCTTCTTAAATAGATTTTTGAGTAGTGAAACAAAAGAACTTATACCAGTTTATGATTCTAAACTTGGTTATCGATACCCAACTGTCGAGGCAATCGTTGGCGACGCTTCAAAGGCCAAAGATTTCTTGCACAGACTTCATGAAGCGGGAATATTGGAGAGAAGGCTATATGATAAGAGTATTTATTGTCCAGAATGTAATTCCGCAAATGTTTCCGTTCATTATAGTTGTCCATACTGTAAGTCGTTTAACATCCATAAAAGCTCCTTAATTGAACATGTTAAATGTGGATACATGGACATAGAGGAGAACTTCCACAAGACAGGAGAGCTCATTTGCCCAAAATGCAATGAAAAATTGCAGAAGCTTGATGTGGACTATAGGAAGGCTGGAATCTGGTGCACCTGTAGAAATTGCAACAAAAGCTTTGACATACCAGACACTGTACACTTCTGTAGAGATTGTCATGTAGACTCGACCTTTGAAAACGCCATAATTGAAGATGTTTACGCTTACAGTTTGAAAGAAGAAGTTAAAGAAGAAGTTGAAGTAGGCTGGGTTATAATTGCGCCCATAAGAGAATTTCTGCAAGAAAACGGATTCAAAGTTGAAAGCCCTGCCTTCCTGGAAGGTAAGTCCGGTGCAAACCACATGTTCGATATAGCAGCCTATCGAGGAGAAATTGAAAAACCGATAGTTATCGATTTGGCATCCTCAAAGGAAGATGTTCTGCCGGAACAGCCAGTAATTGCATTATTTGCCAAGATATTTGATGTTTCTCCAGACCATGCCTATTTGATTGCGATTCCTAAAATGAATGAAAACGGAAAGAAAATGGCGGAATTATACAATATCAAAGTTGTAGATGCAAGAAACCAGAAAGAAGCAATAGAAGCTCTTAAGGAGAATTTGCTGAAGAAAAAATAGTGAATGAGAGCAAATCTTCAGCTCAATAATTTGCAAACACTACTGTGTTTCCTCTTTCCGTGATGAACTTAATTGTATATGGTTTGTTTGGCAAGTTTGTGTCGATGCGGTTGTATGATTTTGTGTCTCCAGAATTAATGAATATGTCCGTGTCGTATCTTTGATGATGTGTTGAATTGTTTATCCATAAAGAAACCAAGTGGCAAGTCAGAGACCCTTTATTTCGCAAAGTGAACTTCGCGCCATTGATTATGACCCTTACGGCTAGAAAGTCAACATCTAGAATTGTTTGGTTATCATCTGGCTGGCTGTCTTGCAATTTTACGTATATAGCGCCGCTTTCATTCACGTAGCTACGCCACTCGTCGGTTAGATTCACAGTGTACGTATCCCAGTCAAGGGTTGGAGTATGCCCTAATGTGTTGTTAAAGCCAAAATCGTCGTAGATCATGGCGGTCCAATTATAGGTTTTCAGAAAGAAATTTTCCTCGATGTCATCAGTTTTATATCTTAGTTGAATTTCTATGGTTTGAATGTCAGCAAGAGGATAGGTTGACAGGTCAATAACAAATGTTCCGTTGAAATCGATTCTTTGACCACCTGGAATCTGGTAGTCAACAATCACCCATACAGTTGTCATCCTAACGTTTTGCTCTCCTCCGCTTTTTTTACTGGAAGCACCCGCCTGCAAAGAATCTAATTCATTCCATGTCCAATTTGATCCTGTATATGGGTTTATATTGTATTGCTTATACACATCCTGATATGAGTTTGTGAGGGAGATATCATCGGACTCGTAATCGTTATCATAGGTTCTGATCAAGGTACGCATCGGACTAGTTCCTGCTTGAGTGAGTTTGGCTCTCACGCAGACTCGCACCCAGTTTATGGTTCCAAGACCCGTATGATTTTCTAAGTTGTAGGATTCTTTCTTCCATGATGCTGCATTATTCTCAATATACGACCCATCCTCATCTGGAGGTTCTTCGTTGCAGCAATCCCAATGGATAGTACCCCCAGGATATGGTTCATTCCACTGTGCATATAGTCCAGCATCGTTAGGATAGAGTACTTCTTTTTGAGATTTTAGGCCTTCTTTGAATGTTTCAGAAACAGCGTTCACTGTATGCGTATCCACATAAGTACCGTTTTTGAAGCTACCTACATTCAGAGCATATTCGTTTTGGGCTGTAAACCATGAGGAATTGGAAATAGGATGAACATCAGCAATATTCAAATCCTCTTGCATTCTCTCCCAATCAAACTGGTTCATCTGATAACTCCAGAGTATCACGTTAGCAACAATAATCACTATTAGAACCAAACTTAGCATGACGACTATTACATTGCTTACCCCGCGCTTGTCATTTCTAAGTTGCTTCATAATAACCTCCAATGTGTGTCCCCCTAGTTGTAACAATGTCTATGTAACATAAGCTGCCTGAAGACCAGCTATATGAAATGTTAAGCCAGCCGTGTTTACTTATTCCTAAGCTGAAAGGCGAGGTCAAAGATTGAGAAGTGTGATTGATGTATACAGCAGAAATATGAACAGCAACCTTTCCAACATTACGAAGATAAACGTTGATTACTCCGGTTGAAGGATTAAACCACACGTCTTCTATGATAATGCGTTCACTCATAGTTTCCCGCAGGTTAGTTGTAATCACATATGTAGCAGTTGTAGCAATTGACATTGCAGCAACAGCCAGAACGGTAAGTAGAATGTTGCTCAACACGGGGGTTATTGCCCGTCTGTCACGCAAAAATCTTAAGAGTTTTTCCGTCATTTTGCTCACCTTACAAGAAAAGCTTCAGACCTATGTATCCGCAAAGCATAAGGATTACGCTGTGTTTCAGTCCAGCACTTACAGTTCCTTCTCCCATTTTTCCAGCGACAAGACCTCCAAAGAAAGCTTGAATTACAGTCATGTGAAAGAACATCTGCTGCATCTCTTCAGGCGCCATCACTGCTGATCCAAGTATCGGCAAGCCTTCCATACTAGCGAAGAACGACCTGAAAAGCAGTATGATGGTGAATAAGAATACAAAGAATGCCACGTAAATTATCGCAATGTACGGTCTTGTCTGGTTCCGCCGTTCCTTATCAAGTAGAAGCGTTGACCTGATGAACTTACCCATTGGATCAAAAACTCTCTCCACACGGCCGCCTGACCGGCCTGCTTCTATTATCATCGGTGCAGTCCTTTGCATGAGCACTGTATTGACGCGGCCTTCCAAAGCTAATAGCGCCTCTTCAAAAGTCATTCCCCAAGAAATCTGCGAAGTCATCTTTCTTAATTCAGTTGTGAGTGGGCCATAATCTCTCTTAGCAGCTTCCTCCAATGCTTGTGGAAGAGGCATCCCAATCTCTTGAGCTTGAACCAAGCTTCTGAAAAGGTCTGGCAAATGCTTATCCACAGCTTTTCTCCATTTGAAATCTACGTAGTCTAAGATTGTTGGAGGAAAAGCGGCAACTATAACAGCGAAGAAAATAAACTCATCAAATATTGTATCTCCCCAAAATACATAATAGGCAAATAAGGTAATGGCTGCAGCTATGGAAACCGAGGCAACCCAAGCCATTTTTTTCACACGCTTCTGTATTTTCAGCATCTTCATTACCATTTAGGTGAAATAGCGTCCAGAATTATTAGAAACATAATGGAGCCCAATGGAATTCCAAGATAAGTGAGTATACTGAGTAGGAGATCTGGGCTTAACATACCTAGGCTGCCACCGCCAAGCATGGTCATGACCGCGAGCATGATAACGAGAAGCAAAGGGCCTGTCACAAGCAAGGCTACGTAGAACTCTGATAGAATAGATAGTGTATCGGAAAATTTGCGCAGACTTATTCTCTTCAGCTTCATATACTGCCTAGACTTTTCACGCAGAAAAGCCGCCAGATTTCCTCCTGAATGTATTGTAGAGATGAAGCCCTCCATCAGTTCACGAAACCTATCAGAGGGAGTTTGCTTCGAAGTCTTCTCCAAAGCAGAAATTACGTCTAGCCCGAAGAGATTCACATCTCTGATAACGTTTTTGGCTTCTTCAGAAACAGTCAAGGGTACACTGAGATTTGAAATTGAGTAGAAGATCTTTTCGGGAGAAACACCAGCACTCGCAAGAATAGCCATATAGCCAGTTGTGAACGGTAGCTCATCCTCTAATTGCCTTTTGAGTTTGTCGCCGAGATAGATGGGATAGATATAAAATCCAATTATTGAAAATGCTACTGTGAAGAGGCTTCCGCCAACGCCAAACAAGACTGCCGAAAAAAATGGCATATTGAAAACGAAGGTAAGCAAGCATGGAACACATATTGCTGTAGCAATTGAAATCAAGAATGTTGCAAAAACTGTCAGACTAATGTAAGCCTTAAAATTGGTTTTCAATCCTGATTTCTGCAAGTTTGAGTCTAAATCTCGGAAAAGCGGCAGAACACGACCAGTTTTTTCTCCAATAATCTGATAAGCGAAAGAATATGGGTTTTTGAGTGCCAGCTTGAATGTTTCGTGAGGTGTTTTCAGCTTAAGTCTTGTTTTAAGGCGTGTGAAAGTTCTCCTAATTTTTTGGAGGATTTCACTATTTTTCATTTTAAACCCACTCGGGCTTTTTGGTGGACACGTTTTGGGTTGGCGTAATATTCTCGAATCATGTTTGCAACGTCTGTGTAATGGCGGATACCCTTATGAACCATCCATTCCAATACAGTTTTTCTGCGCAGTAACTCACGTTGGACTTTGTCTTTTTTTAAGCCTGTTTTCTTTATGTGTGCCTCCAAAAGATTGCTGTTGTCAGAAAAGACGAATGTGTCCTTTTGTGGATTCCAGCGGAAAACTTTTTCGATTGGTATTCTCTTCTTCTCTTGGTCAATCTCCAAAACCTCTGTTGTTGTAACAGCTCTTCTTGCTGGTTTTCCTTCCATTTCTGTTCTTGCTATGACTATTATGACATCTATCATCGCTATTAGTGGAGTTGGAACATTCATTGGTTCCGATTTCAAACGGTTTATTACAGCTTCAACCGATTCTGCGTGTAGAGTGCTTAATCCAAGATGACCTGTTGCCATGGCTTGGAAAAGTGTGTATGCTTCTTCGCCGCGGACTTCGCCTACAATGATGTAGTCTGGTCTCTGTCTTACAGCAGCTTTCAATAGATCGAAGAGAGTTATGCTACCGTTTCTTCTGTTTTCATGTCCAAACCCTAATCTGACAACTGAGGGTATCCAGTTCTCATGGGGAAGATTAAGTTCTGGTGTGTCTTCTACGCTCACTATTTTCATTTCAGGCTTTATGAACATGGAAAGACAGTTCAGCATCGTTGTTTTTCCTGCCGCGACGCCTCCGGCTACAACAACTGAGGCTCTGTTTTCTATGATGTACCATAAGTAGGCTGCCAGTTCCGAAGAAACAGTGTTGAATGCTATTAAATCAGAAATTGTCAAAGGGTCAACCCTGAAACGTCGAATAGTAAATGTGGAACCTCTTCTCGTAACTTCGCTTCCATAAGTCAGTTGTACACGGCTTCCATCTGGAAGTGACGCATCCAAAATTGGAGATGCAATGGAAATGTTTTTTCCAGCTAAGTATGCCAGTCGGATTATGAACGAGTCCAGTTTGGCTTCATCTTTGTACCTTATGTTTGTTGGTAATGACTCATATATTCTGTGCCAAACATAGATAGGTATGTTTACACCGTCTGCCGATATGTCTTCTATGAAATGATCTTTCATTAAAGGATCTATTCTTCCATATCCTATGAAATCGCGTATTATGTAGTATATGAGTTTGTCAGTTGCTTCTGGTGGAACTTTTATGCGATATTTTTTGATTGTTTCCTTTGTTTTTTCCTTTAGATAATTTTCTGCTTTGTCTTTGGTTTCTATTTCATTTAGGTTTACATCCACCTCTGTTGGTTCTATTATTTCGTACATTATTTTTTGTGTTTTTGGATCCTTGATTATTGCAGCATAGACATATGGTTCTTGTATAGGGTAGGCTTCTCTGAAGACAGCTGGTTTTTTTCCTTCAGCTCTTATTGTTATGCTTATTTCTGGTTTTTCTACTGTTCTAGAGGCTTTGGGCATTTGTCATCCTCTTCACGTGTAGTTGTATTCTAAATAGGATGTGTTGCAGTACTCGAATATACTGTGTAGTGAGTCTTAATAAGTCATATGCATATTAAATATTTAGCATGCTTAATCTTAACAGTCACAAAAACTGTCGATTAACACACGTTAGAATACAATCCATATTTTAGGATACATCCAGTTAGCACGTTCACCTTTTTTCCGAGCCTGTTTTTGCAATAGATATCTATTCTAAAATAAAATTGAAAAGCTGATAACCGTATAAAACCAATACGGGATAGTATAGATGCAGATTAGTTTCAAAAGTAAAGGTGAAAAATTGCTTGCAACCCTTTACAATGAAACTTCCTTGGTGGGAGTTGTCCTTTGTCCCCCACATCCGTCATATGGCGGCAGCAGATATGACACTCGAATTGTCAAGGTTGCCAAAGTATTAGCTTTACACAACATCTCTTCTTTATGCATGGATTATGGAAGTAACGGTAAAGGTGTAAATGAAGTTGAGAATGTCTTAGATGCAATCTCTTTAATGGAAAAAAGAGTTCATTCATTAGGCCTACTGGGATATTCCTTTGGTGCTGTGGTTGCGTCCAACGCGGTTGCCCGAGCTGAAATAAAAGGTTTTGTGGCTATGTCAATTCTAGAGAAAGTAAATAGTCTAAAGGCAAACCTAAATTTTGACTGCCCAAAACTCTTTGTCCATGGAAGATACGATACTGTTGCACGGTACTCAGATTTCAAACATCTTTATGCAGAAACAAGAGGAAGAAAAGAGAAACTCATTTTGGATACAGACCATTTTTATATGGAGAACTATCCAATCATAATTGATACAGCCTCAAAAAGAATATGTCAATTCTTTCAAGAAGTACTCTCCAAATAAACGGTTATCCCGCAGAAAGCTGATAATTCTGGAAGCCTATTTATCAAGAGTATGAAGAAATCTTTTAGCCTATTTCTTTTATTGTTTAAGGTTTGTTTGTAGCTGATCGTTCTCTTTCGCCAACTATATAGTGACTCTTATAGGCATCTTGATCAAGTAACCACGAATCACATTGATTGAGCTTCAGCATAAATGAAATAAGCTCTCAGTCTTTTTCATTAAAGTGTTTCACATCAAACCAAACAATATTACAATTAGAGCAAAATGAACATAGAAAAAAAGAGCATATAAATTACAAGTTTAGCAAGAAGAAATTATGTTTAAGTAAAAGAAATGATTACTAGACTAGAGGTTAATACTAGAAGTTCTTTCTATATGTTTAAATTGAAGATTTCCCATATGTATATTGGAGAAGGTAGTTTGAAAATCATAAATAATGTCAGACATAATAGTCGACGGTGGGGAATAGATATTATCGCATGCATTTTGATGGCTTCTCATCATGGAGCTAAAAAAACTGATTTATTGAGTCGTTGTAATCTGAGTTTTGAACAACTCAAAAATTACTTAAACTTCGCCCTTAAGAAAAGGCTTATTACAGTCGACAAAAGCGGAACCTATCCCTTATTCAGAATCTCAAATAAGGGCAGGGCTCTTCTGGAGTCATATGAAGATTTAACCGTTTTGATAGAATAGTTTTACCAAAATGGACGTCAAGACAGTTTCCTCCTTTTTCTTTTTGTAACAGCTCTTACACAACGTTTTTCAAATGATTGTTATGTCTTCTTCAGCAAATCCTCCTTTTTCATATTATAATACGAGTACCGATACGCTATAAGCAAAGCCAAAACACGCCTATGCATCTAATCCACAAAGATGATTTTTATTGGTACGTTTCTCCAAAGTTTCGAGCTATTAATCCTATGTCTCTCATATCCACTTCACCATCAGGTACAAGATATTCAGGTCCTGTTATGTCTGCATGATCACTCCATGATGGATCTGATTTACTTATGCCGAATCGTCTAGCTGCAAAGCCTACGTCTTCCATATCCACCATGCCATCTGGTATTCCAGTTTCTTCTCCTGTTATGTCACCTATGATAGGAAATTGAATGGATATTGTAAGGTTGCTTTGGAAATTGAAAGCGAAGTAGATGAAATAACGAGTGTCGTTCGTTGATATTGATGCTGGAGGATCATAAGATGGGAATGTCAACCTCGTATGATTCACAAACACTTTGATGTTTGAAGAGTTGAGACCGAGAGGCTGAACAATCCTAACATATCCTGAAGTGCCGCTTTCACCTGAAACACTCAACTTAATCGATCCCGGTGTCTCTTTTAAATCCAGAACAGTTGTATTCGAGATCACTTGAACAGGATGAGTCTGTCCGCCTTTGCTGACGTTTATGTTTAGATCATTTACTGGAGTCCAAGGATTCATAAGCGGATAGTTATCTGCATTATATTCATCAATAACGTGCGGTGTATCTCCTATTCCGTCACTGCCTATTCCGTTTTGGTAAGGACCGCTATGTGAGTCTGTCTGGTTATGATTGCTCCAGTAATTGCCTCCAGAAGGATATCCGTTATTCCAAACATTTTCATATATTTCTGGAATCCATATTGGGAAGTGTACATGTAATGTGTTACATATGAAGTTGTTATGATAGAACAGGTTGTCCCGAACGGAGTCCCATATACCGAATCCATATAAATTGTCTGTTATGTTATTACAGTAAATTGAGCTATGCTGAGAAGTGTAGAAAACCATACCATATTCAGTATTATTTGAGATTTTGTTACCGCAAACTGTAACATTTTCACCGCTTATTTGCAGACCATGTATGCCATTATATGCTGAATTGTTCAGACATACAGTATAAGCGCTTTGGACAGTTATTCCAAACGAGTTGTTTTTTGCTACATTGCCCGAGACTATGGCATTGTTTCCTCCAAAGAGCGAGATGCCATTGTCAGAGTTATTCAGAAGAATATTGTTGGTGATTTTAAGATTATCACAGTCAAATGCCCGTATCCCGTTGATACTGTTCGCAACTGTGAGGTTGGTGATCTTTACATCGCCTATTGTTACATTAACTGCGACTTCGCCATAGCGACCATCGATTATAGCTGTTTTTCTGTTTTCCCCAACTAGAGTTAATATTTTATCTATGACCACATTCTCGTAGTATGTTCCCGGAGCGATTTGAACGTTCATTCTAGTATTCGGATCTAACTCTAGATCAATAGCTTCTATGGCTTCTTGTATTGTAGCAAAGTGAGAAGGTACCTTTATCGTGTTAGGTAATACTACCCTTGCAAAAACACAATCTCCATTGATTGTAGATAGTGGCGGTTCATCAGAGACAGCATAGTTGATTGAGAAATCAGTAAGGGTTCCTGTAATGATGCTGCCGCCATCGCATATCTTGATGAAAAACGATTGATTATAGACTGTAGGCACACTCTTTTTGAACTCTGTAATATCAAGCAAAATGCTGTTTGAGCAGAACGAGTGATTCCCTCCATCTACTAAGTCACTAAAAGATTTAGTCACAATAGGCGTATCACCTAGACCGATCAAAATATCACATTCGGCTCTCTTGGAATGGTTTATAAAGAATGAGGAGACTAATCGAGGTGTGTAATCTATAATGTCACGAAAGAACATGCAGTATCCGACACGTTGCTTCATAGCTTTGTAAGATATCCAATAACACCCATCAGCAGTATTCTCCCATCCTCCTTCTCCCCAAGAATTCGCTATTTTGAAAGCTCCATAACGTGTTTCCCCCTCCTCTACGTACTCGATGGTGTCATTGTAGCCAACTACAGTGTTCGCATGGTTTTTACCGTTAGGTAGATAGTTGTCTAATGTCCATACGTCTCTGCTTGTCAGATTAGAGTATTGACTGGCATTTACAGCTATTACAGCTAGATGATCGGAGACTATCCAACTCTTGAGATCATTGATATCCAAATCCGTCTCTAAATACAAGTATTCAATTCCAGTGTTGTTTCCCCGATAATGAGGAGCCTCCCTCCAAGCTTCTTCAGACGGCCAGCTAATATGATTGTTTGGATTGTAAGGCATCTTCTCCCAAGTACAAGCACCAACAAATGTTACCAAGTTTATAGCAGAACAAAATGATGAACCATTATCAATCCCCCCATTAATCAAATGATAGATAAAATCAGGACTGAAAATTCTGTCTTGATATTCAGAAGATGGATATCCTAAATAGCCTCCCTCCCATACAGCCCCAGACAGGTCCCATCCATTCTCTCTTGCCTCCTGAAAAGTTTTCATATAGTATCCCACAGCCCAAGCAACACATGAGCCTTCTCCATTTTGATTCCCTATCGGCGGAAACCACGGTTTAGCAGTATGGTCTACACTGGAGGTAGATTGGATTTTCTGAGTTAGTGAGATTTCGTCCACAACATGAATGTCACTTGCAATCTCTATCAAGTCTTCTTCTGTTGGCGAACGCAATCCTGTTCCATAGTCATTTATTATCTCATTGTAATTTCTATTTTCTTCCCAAACTCCAATCTTCTGTTTCAGTTTTTCCAGTTCAAGAGTTGTGATTCTATGTTCAGAAATTTTCACTTGGTCTTCGGTTCCTTCCATGAGAGGATGTGCTTCATTGTTTGTGAATAGTGTGTTGTCAACTGAAGGATATCTTGCTTCACTTGTCCTAGGGCAAGCATTAATAGGTTGAATATTAAATACAAATACTGACATCCTTATTAACAGCAATGTCAAAATCATCATTCCAGAAACCATTCTCTTCAACAATTTCCCTTCCTCTTGATGTACACAGTCTAATTGGCAAATAATATTTGTGGAAACTTCGGCTATTATATCACTAATATGCGTTGAAGGATGTTGAAGAACTCATAGAAGCAAACCTCGCGCGCACTATGTTTTCCCTTATCATGATGACAATAATACCTGTGCGAGATAGGTAAATGATAGCTCCTTAATTTCCCCTTCTCCTGGAACAATGACAAAGCTTTGAATATCTTCCATGTACTTCCCCCAATCCATTCGGAACAAAGATAACTTCTGAGCGTAATCTCTGTAATCCTTATGAACAGAAATAATCACACCAGTCATCCCTAATCCTTCTCCACTTGCCGCCAAGATTGCGTTTGGAAACTTAGCTGCATATTTCTTAACTTTTACAATCATTTCTTCAGATAAGATTTCTGGGCGCATCTTGGTAAAAGTAAAAGCCATTATGTCAAACCCCAGTTTTCTCCAATCAGGAATATACGTGTAGCCTCTAATGAAGCCTTCACGTTCAATTTTGTGGCGAGCTCTAGTTATAGTAGGTTGTGAACTATGCAAAACGCGAGCAAGTTCTCTGTCGCTTCTTCTAGAATTTTTTAGAAGCTCAACTAACAATTTCCTTTGTAGCTCTTTTAACATGTAACTAAATATTGGAGAGAAAGAATAATAGTCTTTTGCATTCTTAAGGTTGAAGATATTTCGTTACGGGTTGTTTGAGGTGTAAAAAATCGTGTAACATTGTCTTCAATACATTCAGATGAATCTCTTCAAACAAGGGCGCGTATTTCATAGCTGGTCAGTTACTACTAATTTCTAGAAAACTAGAATCTATCATTTCATAAGAACCCTTTCATATTTGAATCCGCGTGGGCTAGAGCAAAAGATATTACATATGCTGGTGAAGATATCTCCCGCAAAATCCCATTTTTCTATTCCTCCTGAAGAATAGTCAAGTTGCTTTCAACTGGCAAAAAAATGGGGTAAAAGCCTGATGGTTGAAGGCTTTTCTACTGTACCGTGTCAACGATTTTAGCATTAGGAGCATTAGTCTTGATAGATTCGATTCCGTTCTTGCATCCGTCTTTTGACTCGTAGGCTTCGCCAGTTGCTATGGTTTCACCGTTAGGAGCTTTCAATCTGAATCTGAATTTTTCAGCGGCATCTTTGTAGATTTCGAATTTTGGCATTTTTTCCGACATAAATATCGCCTTGAAATCAAGGCAGATTGCTCTATAAATACCTCCTTTAACATATTCGTGTGCACCATTCTAACGTGGATAATGAACGTTTTCAACATCCTACAATGATTATAAAAGTTCTTCTAGCATTATATATCGCTATTAATGTCTCCAGAGCCAAAAAATCGAAACAAATAATCTCTGAGAATGAAAGAATTCCTGAACGTGCAAGCTAATTAGCTGAGAAGTTCAAATAAGAAGGATGAAAGCATACGAGAAGTTAATTGGTTGAAGTCTATTCATAGAATATGAGTTGTTTTTCCTCTAAAATTCTGTGGAGTTCATGAACTGCATCGTAAACTTCTTGTTCTTTTTTGGCTCCCGTGCAAACTAGTTTGCCGCTTGCAAACAATAATATAACAACTTTTGGTTCATCCATTCTGTATATCAATCCCGGAAACTGTTTGGGACGATACTCTACGCCTGGATAGCCCTTCACAACAGCGTTTAAATCAAATTTTTGGTTCAAGGTTGCAGCAGCAACAACATTTTCGATCTTTATTGTGGCTTTAGCTTTCGACATGAAAAATCACTTCTTACAGTGGAGTTAAAGTATCCATTATTAAGCCTTGGGTTAGCAAAGTGGAGAGCACGCGAGAGAGATCACTAGGTCACAATCTCCTAAACAGCCCCCGCTAACTTTTAATCGAAAAGTGAAAAGAACCCAGAGATTGGAGACTTTGAAATGGTTCTTAGCGTGTACAAAGGCCAATAAGCGAAGCTGCTATCTCAATGGTTGAGCAGCTAGGCTCCGAAAAAAGGTAGAATGATTACAGACGGTTTTACGTTTCTTAGCAGACGGTTCTGGCTGGCAAATCAACCGAGGTGAACCAAAGGTCATACTGATTCGGAAGCTGTAAATTCGGATTCAACGTGGAGAAACCAGTTGAACCTGATAAAGAATACGAAGCTGAAATTGAGGATATAAGCACGAGAGGCAACGGCATCGCAAAAATCGAAGGCTTCATCACATTTGTGCTAAACACTAAAAAAGGGAGAGCACGTGAAGTTTAAAATAACAGGAGTTGGAAACAGGTTCCCAATCGGAGAGTCAGAGCAAGCCTGATTCGAATCATGCCTAAAACTCAAAGCACCGTAATACTATTAAGACACTCAAAAGACATGAAGAAGGAGGGAGAACAAAATGGCAGAAGAAAAAGAAGAAAAGAAACTGACAGAAGAAACTGTTAAAGAGGAAAAGCCCGAAAAAACCCCGCGGACTCAGAAAGTCAAAGAGAACATTGTTTTTGTCGGAAGCAAACCACCAATGAGTTATGTCCTAGCGATCATCACAAGCCTTTCAGCATCTAACGTTAAAGAAATAGCTCTGAAAGCTCGAGGACGAGCAATAACAACAGCAGTTGACACAGCCGAAATAACTAGAAGGCGTTTCATGAAAGACTTGAAAGTAAGTAAAATCGTATTGGGAACAGAGGAAATGCCAGCAAGAGAAGGAGAAAATAGGGCAAGGATGGTTTCGACAATAGAAATAACGCTTACAAGAGAGTAGTAGAACATTGCGAATCAAAGCTACAATCGGCGAATACCTCGCTTTTCTTTCAATAAAATATGAGGTTGCCCCTGACCAGCTTTTTCATGCTTTAATCTCGGCTTGGGAAAACCGAGAGTCCACATGTGAAGATCTTGTGATCGTATGTCGCAAGAAAATGCGCGACAAAGCTATCTTCTTGGTAATGAGAGGGCACAAGGTCCTTGTGCAATTTCCCATACCAAATAACTTCCTTCTGAAAGAAACTAATCCGATTGCACGCTCGCGAAAAACTGACTTGATCCGCAGATACTTATTTGAGAAAGCTAACGGACGCGTGCGCTAGAAGTTTTTGCCAACCTTCAAAGGCGCAACTTTCACAATACTCATTGAACGGCATTTTGATTATTTTTTGGAAACTCCTGATAAACTTTCTAACGCTAACGTTTTTAAATCGACTACCAATTAATATCGTGCGCGTAGAGTGGGCTTAGAGAGGAACATGATGAAATGAAACTGGGGGAGGTGAGACACTCATTGCCAGGGCGTATCGTCTGTGTGGGGCATAAATGTGTGGAGTGTTGCTTAGAGACGAGGATGCCTCTTTCAAATCCTGATTTAAATAGAATCCTAAAGCTCGGCTATGAACTTGAATGCTTCGCAGTGAAAACAGATGAGGAATGGCGTCTAAAGAATAACTCTGGACAATGTGTTTTCCTCATAGAAGAGCGTTGTGAAATATATCCTCATCGACCTGAAGGATGTAGGCTATACCCACTAGTTTACGATGAAGACCTAAGAAAGACGGTGATCGATCCCCTATGTCCCTACGGTCACCTATTCAGTTTTCAAAAGAACGATGTTGAAAGATTAAGAACTCTGACACGCGCGTTGGATTCGAGTATGTAATCGACATGAATGATTGTAAGCTGTTCCGCAAAATGAAGGACTCGTATTTTGAGTGCAGTCCCTCCGAAAGGGTCCGTACTCTAGTTTGTAATAACACCCCAGTGAAGATATCACCCGCACAATCCCCCTTATTCCTTTTTGCAGCAATGTACACAACACGCTTAGTACCCACGATTTTTCTGTCGCTTTTTGAATAGAGAAGCTGTTACACTAACCTTAGATAAAACCGTGGCATAGTCAATCGTAGCGCGTATAATTGTTCTATGTAGGGTCTCCTTTAGAGTGCATGCGTCCATAGCGTCTGCGAGCTGAGTGGCTCGCCAGTATCTCTGTGTATGATTCATTATTCCTGGATTCCTACAGATTTGCCAAGCTCTCTTCCTAGTTATGGCCCCAAGCCGAGAATTACAGGCCATAGAGTTCTACCTCAGAAAATCAAGCCACTCGATAATGTGGCAAGTGAATGGATCATCCAGTTGCACAGAATTCCAAACATAATGTTTCTTGAGACATAAATCAAACTTCACTTTCGCCAATGTGGACGCGCATGCTTTGAATATGTATACGAGAAAGATGGACTGATGTTTTCTAGAAAACGAAAGCAGACTAAAACGTGAAAAGGCAGACGGTAACGTATATTACATATGCTACTGGAGACATCTCCCGCAACTCCCCATTTTTCTCAATAGCCCGCGCTGAACAGTAAGTAGCACATGTAATCTGGTCTTTCAATGGGATCCAGATTGTGCCAAGTGATGCTCAGAGAACATATATAAGTGGTGCTGAGAATATAATAAGCTGCGTTTGCCTGATGTACGGTTTTTGATCCAGATTGTGATGAAGATCCGTCGATCGTGATGGTTTTACGCGTAAATTTAAAGGATGTAGATTTCATGCAAAAAGAACAGGTTATGTTACAGACTCCGCGAAGGTGTCCTGAATGTAGTAGTGTGAATCTTGTCCATAATCAGGATACGGGGGAGACTGTGTGCGGAGACTGTGGTTTGGTAGTTCAGGATCACATGATGAATGAAGGTCCGGAGTGGCGGGCTTTCACCCTACGAGAGAAGGCTTCAAGAAGCCGGGTGGGAATGCCCATTTCTTATTCTATTTATGATAAAGGATTATCCACAGCTATAGGCCAAATAAGCCGAGACGCCTATGGCCGCAGACTTCCTCTCTCAACAAGACTTCAAATGTGGCGATTAAAGAGATGGCAGATACGATCCAGGATGCACTCTTCAGCTGATAGAAACCTCTCTCAAGCCATGACGGAGCTAGATCGCCTCTCGGACAAGACGTACATCCCACCGCCAACCAAAGAGAAAGCCGCAGTCATATATCGTAAAGCATTAGATAAAGAATTGGTACGCGGCAGATCCATCGCCGCCATAGCCGCTGCCTCGTTATATGCAGCCTGCCGCTCAACAAAAACGGCAAGGACTTTGCAGAATATCTCGGAAGCCAGCTTGGTGAAGAAGAAGGATGTCGCCCGATGCTACCGACTCCTACTTCGAGAACTAGACATAGAGATGCCTATAGCTGACCCACTCACATACATATCAAAGGTGGCTGAGACTTCCGGAATCTCTGGAGAGACTCAAGGGCGTGCCATTGAGATTCTGAGGGAAGCAAAGAAGAGAAGAGTCACAGCTGGCAAAGATCCTACAGGTTTGGCTGCCGCAGTCTTGTATATCGCCTCTTTACAGAATAATGAGAAGAAAACGCAGAAGGACATAGCAGAAGCAGCAGGAGTAACAGAGGTTACAGTGAGAAACAGGTATAAGACCTTGATAAGACAGCTAAATCTAAAAATATAAAACTAACGCGATTCGCACAGGTAGCCAACTCCTTTAAACAAACCCGCATTGAAGATTGGACTTTCGCTTCGCGCGCTGAAGTATAGAGTAAAAGATATAAGTTGCTTTCAATTCGTGAACATTAATTGAGGGATGTTAGAATGGATCTTTGGAAACTACGATTGTCCATGGCTGGAACCCTAGCAATAATAATTGGTTTGTCAACATTATTCTTTACAGTAATTCTAAGTTTGGTATCTTCCTTCAGTTTGATAACTTTAGGTATCTTAGTTGTTGCTTTCAACATTTTTCAGTGGTTGATCTCGCCCTATATAGTTGATGCTCTGTATCATGTGCGAGAGATTTCGGAACATGAGAATCTTCGGCTTCACCAAACGGTTGAAAACCTTAGTAGAAAAAGTGGTATAGAAAAGCCGCGGCTTATGCTTGCACAAATTCCAATTCCAAATGCGTTTGCATATGGTTCGCCGATAGCTGGAAGCCGGGTGGCAGTTACTAGTGGCTTATTAGATGAATTGGAGTATGAGGAGGTTGAAGCAGTTATTGGGCATGAGCTTGGTCATCTGAAGCACAGAGACGTCCAGATAATGATGTTTGTTTCTATATTACCGGCATTGCTTTATTATATCGGTTTTTCACTTATGCTATCCATGTATGGTAGACGGAGAGAAGAAGGTAGTGGAACCGCATTATTGGGTATAGGTTTCATGGTTTTCTCATGGATTCTGAATATGTTTATACTATATCTGAGTAGACTACGCGAATACTATGCGGACAGACATAGTGTATCAATAGTTGAAGACGGCTCAAGAAAGCTTTCAGAAGGACTGGCAAAAATAGTCAACACGACTAAGAATATGAGAAGAACTAAAAAGACAAAACAACATTTTAACGCCTTAAAGGCACTATTCATCGCTGACCCAGACCGGTCAGAAACAGATTCAATCACAATATCACATGCAGCAATTCCAGGTGACCAAAAACTGGTTCAGAATATTCTATCGCGAAAGATAACAACTATGGACAGAATCATTGAAGTCTTTTCAACCCACCCTAATACAGTCAAACGATTGAACGCTCTACAAAAATTAAGATAGTAACCACTTATTTCTTAGCTTTCTTGATCTCCTGTGCCTTGCCGAAATGTTAAAGAGGTCAATCCAACAATTGCATTCTAATTGAAGTCATTAAGCTGTGATGCATATGCAATCTCATGACATTTTCTCTGAAATTGAAAGGCAGAGAGAAGAAATGAAGGAGACTCTAATGCAGCTTATTCGCATTCCTGCAATAGCCCCAGAAAACGGAGGAGAAGGAGAAGTTCATAAAGCTGAAAAATTAATGCAGATATTGGAACCAATTGGCTTTGACAAGATAGAACAATTCAACGCAAAAGATGAAAGAGTTCCATCTGGAAAGCGGCCAAACATCGTAGCCTACTACGACGGAGAGATCACGGATAAAAAACTTTGGATAATAACACATCTAGATGTAGTTCCGCCTGGAGAAGATTCTCTTTGGACCGTTACAAAACCCTTTGAGCCGATAACTAAGATGGACCGGATTTATGGACGTGGCAGTGAAGATAATGGTCAATCATTGGTTGCCTCAATTTTTGCAGTCAAAGCTCTGAAAAACTTAAACATGAAACCGAAAAGAACAACGGCTTTAGCCTTTGTCGCCGATGAAGAACAAGGAAGCACCTATGGAATCCAACACCTCATAAAGGAAGAACTCTTCAACAAAGATGATTTAATAATTGTACCAGACAGTGGAAACGAGAACGGAAGCTTCATAGAAATAGCTGAAAAAAGCAGCTTAGGATTTAGAATACACACGACTGGAAGACAGGCTCATGCAAGCAGACCTGCCACAGGTTTAAACGCCCATCGCTTGGGAATGGAATACGCCTTAACATTGGACAAAATGTTGCACAAGAAATATTCAATTAAGAACGAGTATTTCGACCCACCAGAGAGCACCTTTGAACCCACAAAAAAGGAGAAAAATGTTGATGCCCTAAACATAATCCCAGGAGAAGACATCATTCATTTTGACTGCCGAATACTGCCAAGCTATGATCTAGAAGAAATATTAGCGGACATTCACATGTTTGCAGAAGAGTTTGAAAGGAAGACTGGAGCAAAAATAAAAAATGAAATATTAAGGAAAAGTGTAGCTCCAAAACCTACCGCTATTAATTCGAAAGTAGTCACGATGTTAGAAGAAACAATCAAAAAAGTTAGAGGAATAGAGCCGAAAGTTGGGGGAATTGGAGGAGGAACATGCGCTGCCTTCTTCCGAAGAATAGAAGTCCCAGCAGTTGTCTGGAGTACAATAGACGAGATGGCGCATCAACCAAATGAATACGCGAAAATGCAGAACATGGTTGAAGACTCAAAAGTGTTTGCTTCATTGATAACTTCCTAGTCTACCTTAATATTTTGTATGGAACTGACTTCAGTTCGGTCACGAAAGGCTTATATGGCTGGATAATCCATCCAACGTTCATGAAAATCCGGTCGTTCAACACACAAAAGTCAGCTTCACTCATTATTCTAGTGGCTTCATGTCTTGCAATACAATTAACACCTAGACCCCCGAATGTGGAATTTACATCCTTCATCACATTCACTGTTGGAGCAATCTATGGAGCTTTGCTAGGTGGATTCTTCGGTTGTATCACCATGCTTGTCAATGGTTTTCTCTCACCGTATGGTTTTGCAGGTCTAATTATGCCATTTCAAATGGCTGGAATGGCTATAGCTGGCATTCTCGGCGGAGTTTACAGAAAGTTGATGCCTGAACAAACTGGTTCAGTGAGATTTTGCACTGAAACAGCCATTGTAGGAGCCATTATTGCCTTAATTTATGACTTGATCACAAATTCAGGAGTAGTTTTCTACCAAGTTCTATCTGGAACGAACATCGCTTTAGCCGTGTTTACAACAATGGCTTATGGCGTATTCTTTTCAGTAGTTCACACATTATCTAATACCGCCATCTTTGGAATACTAACTAAACCATCAATAAAGATTTTAAACGACCTGGTAGGAGGTGAGAAGATTGGTTGAGAATAGAACACTTGTATTCTTAACATTGGCCATACTTGTCTGGGCTATATTAACATCAAGCCTTGCAGCATTCTTTTACCTTCAAAATACAACATACACCATTCAAATAGCTAAAAACCATCAATCTCTAAACAAAGTGTCCTCAACCTATGATGAATCAATGAATAAATACAACGCATTGCAGAGCGAACACTCCACAATTTATGGCAACTATTTCTTTTCCAGCGTCAATCTTACTACACTAATGGACTCACTGGGTAGACTAATTGACAATTTGAGAGGCAACTACACTTCTCTTCTAATGAACCAAAAAGATTTGAATGAAACCTTCTACATGTTGAAAGAAGATTATGAGACAGCCTACCAAGAAGGTAATGTTACAAGAGGAGATTTTGAAGAGTTACTGAATGAACATTATGAATTGTTTAACTTGCTTGCAATGAGAGAACTTAGGATTGCAGTAAGCGAAGCAGTAACATTGACTGTAAGCATATGCATAAACTACACTGATGGAACAGAAGAATGGTATAACGAAACAAATGCACCTGCAGGCTACTCATTGTTCCAACTGACAGGAAACGTAACCACAATCGACGACTACGATTACAACACATTGATGAGACCTGGACGCATCCGGTTGAAATCGATTAATGGAGAAAGTGAGTACACGAATTACAATCTTGAAGAAGGATACTCAGAAGGACATTCTTGGCTTTGGTACTATTGGAATAG
>SMTZ1_10002012_pt1 | contig 55338 bp, 49 predicted proteins | sample DeeMarSWOR136_30_FD_25667 | JGI IMG/M metagenome (IMG submission 25667) | reverse complement strand
TCTCAGGTCAGGAGGTGCCGCTCCTTGGCTTCCTTGACTAAATCATCTCTAAACTTAGGATGGGCGATTTCGATGAGTGCTTTGGTTCTCTCTTGAAGATTTTTTCCGTGGAGATACGCCACACCATATTCTGTCACGATGTATGTGACATCCGCCCGGGTTGTCACGACTCCTGCCCCTTTTTTGAGGAAGGGAACGATCCGGGACACTTCATCCCCCTTGGCTGTAGAAGGAAGGGCTATTATGGGTTTTCCCCCTTTTGAATGGGCAGCTCCCCGGATGAAATCCACCTGACCACCAAACCCGCTGTAGATGTATGTTCCGATCGAATCCGAACACACCTGTCCAGAGATATCCACTTCGATCGCAGAATTGATGGCGATCATGTTATCGTTTTGGGCGACCTTGAACGGATGATTCGTATAATCTGTAGGGTGCGCTTCAAATATCGGGTTATTATCGGCAAAATCATACAGTCTGTTCGACCCCAGCATAAAGGTCAGAATAACTTTGTATGGATGAAAGGTCTTTTTCGCTCCTGTGATGATTCCTGACTCTATGGCTTCCATCACGCCGTCGGAAACCATCTCGGTATGGACGCCCAAATCTTTTCTTCCTTTGAGAGCCGATAAAACTGCATCCGGTATTCCTCCGATACCCAATTGGAGCGTGGATCCATCATCGATGAGTTCAGCGATGAAATGTCCGATCTTGCGTTCGACCTCAGTGAAAGCTTTCTTTTCCAGTTGGGGGAGGTCTTCTGAAATCTCGACAATCTTGTGCACGCGGGAGACGTGGATGAAGGAATCTCCCAAGACACGGGGCATTTTCTCGTTGACTTGAGCGATGACGATTTTGGCTGTCTCAGCCGCTCCTTTGGAAGCCAGAACCTCGACGCCATAGCTCATAAAACCATGCTCATCAGGAGGGGAAAGATGAAGCATTGCCACATCGATCGGCATCTGCCCAGAATAGAACAGGTTGGGAATCTGATGCAGAAATATGGGGACGTAATCCGCCCTTCCCTCGTTTATGGCCCGCCTGTCGGCAGGACCCACAAAAAGTGAATTGTGACGGAAATGCCCCTCCATCTCTGGCTTCGATAGGGGGTCGTCTCCCATCAAGAGCACGTGAACCAGCTCGACATCCTCCAGTTCGTCTTTCTTCGAAGCCAAGGCATTCATCAACACGTAAGGTGTGGCTGCATTTCCACTGATATAGACACGATCGTGGCTCTTGATCGCCGAAACCGCCTCTTCGGCAGTCACTAACTTTTTTTTGTAATCATCTACCCAAGGCATTTAAGCCTCCCTTATCTCCAACCCAGATGTATGGCTTTTGAGAGTTATGTCCTATTTTTTATGGTTTTGAAGGTATTTGTCTATTTCATTGGCAGCTATCCGGGCATCTCCCATGGCCAGAATGACTGTCGCTCCTCCACGGATGATATCCCCTCCAGCATAGACACCCTTCATACTGGTCTCCATAGTATCCCAATTGACTTCGATGTTTCCCCATTTTCCCACCTTCAATTGAGGAGTTGTCTGGGGGATCAGAGGATTGGGACTGTTTCCAATAGCTACCACGACCAGATCTGTTTCCATGATGAATTCCGAGCCTTCTATAGGAATGGGTCGGCGCCGGCCTGATGCATCCGGTTCACCGAGTTCCATCTGGATGCACTCCATGGCCTTGACGCATCCCTTGTCATCTCCGATGAACCGAATAGGAGTGGTCAGAAAATGAAACACGATGCCTTCTTCCTCGGCATGATGCACCTCTTCGATCCTTGCCGGCATTTCCACTCTCGAGCGGCGGTATACAATTGTCGATTCCACAGCGCCAAGTCGTTTTGCCGTCCGAACCGAATCCATGGCCACATTACCGCCTCCGAGGACAACAGCCTTCTTCCCCAGATAGACCGGAGTATCATACTCTGGGAAGGCAAAGGCTCTCATCAGATTGACCCGGGTTAAATATTCATTCGCCGAATAGACTCCGATCAGATTCTCCCCTGGTATCCGCATGAAATTCGGCAATCCAGCCCCAGTGCCGACGAAAAAGGCATCATATCCTTCTTCACGAAGATCATCGAGAGTGGCTGTCAACCCCACGACAAAATTGGTCTTCAGTTCGACACCTAACTTTCCAAGATAATCTACCTCGGCTTCCAATATATTCTTGGGCAGCCTGAATTCAGGGATGCCGTACCACAACACACCGCCTGGGACATGAAGTGCCTCGTAAATCGTGCACTGATGCCCCTTGAGAGCCAAATCTCCGGCTACAGTGAGGCCGGCAGGACCGGAGCCAATAATCGCCACTTTTTTCCCAGTTGATGAGGGAAGGGAAGGAATAAACATCTCCCCTTTGTCCCTTTCATAATCAGCCACGAATCGCTCTAGATTCCCTATAGCCACCGGCGTACCCGTGGCCTTTTTCAGGTTGCACACAACCTCGCACTGGGTCTCTTGGGGGCAGACTCGACCGCATATGGCAGGAAGCGCATTGGTTTCCTTGATCTTGCGTATACTCTTTTCGAAGTCGCCGATTTCGACCATTTTCACGAAGGTGGGAATATCTATGCCAACGGGACAACCCATTACGCACTGAGGATTTGCACAATCCAGGCATCTCTTGGCTTCTTCTACGGCTGCCCTTGCTTCTAAGCCTTTGTTTACTTCAAAAAAATCCTGGTTCCGCACTTCAGGACTTCTCTCTGGCATTTTCTGGCGCTTGATCTTCATCCTTTCCTTGACAGGGAGAGATTTCCGCAGCTCCTTGCGCCAATCGAGGTTGAAGCCGGCCCGCAGTCTTTCTTTCAGCTCTGGAGGCATTTCTTTTTTGTTCTCAGCCATTTTTTGCTCTTTTCTGTTTTAACTTTCAGGGAAAATTCTTCCTTTCCCAATAACACATGGACTGGATTTCATCATCGAAATAGGATTTTCTTCTCATGAAAAGCTCATCCCAATCAACGAGATGACCATCAAAATCCGGTCCATCCACGCAGGCGAATTTGGTCTTGCCACCTACAGTCACACGGCACGCCCCACACATTCCAGTACCGTCTACCATGATCGGATTGAGGCTTACCATGGTCTTGATCTCGTGCAACCTTGTTGCTTCGGCACAGGTATACATGAGATAGGTGCATCCGATGGATACCACTCGATCGATATTCTTTTCTTTCTTAAGAATATTCTTAAGGGAGTAAGGGATGTATTCTTTGCAGTCATAATAATTATCCCGGCTGGAGATGCTGAAATGGTCGCTCACCGCCCTTAGTTTATCCTCCCAGTAAAGGAGGTAATTCGCCTTGACATCCAGCAGGGTAATGACCTTGTTGCCTTTTTCTTTCAGAGCACGAGCTATGGGATAGATGGCAGCGATTCCAAAACAGCCGCCAGCACAAAGTACCGTCCCGAATTTTTCGATCTCAGAGGGTTTTCCTAGAGGCCCAACAAAGACAGGAACTTCATCTCCCGCATGAAGATTGGCAAGCTTATGAGTTGAGGTTCCTACCACTAAAAAAATTGAAGTGATCGAACCTTTCTGAATATCCCAATCCGCGATGGTCAACGGGATCCGTTCTCCTTTATCATCAGGCATGACGATGACAAACTGTCCGGGTCGGCATTTGCGAACGATTTCCGGAGCTTCGACTTCGATGAGATGAATATTTGGAACAAGCCGTTCTCTTTTTAGTATCTTAGCCATTATTTTCCTCTTTTAATTTTAACTGGAAGAAGGGGACTGGAACTTGGCTCCTCGATCCAGAAAAGACAGGATCTCACCATGCCTTCAGGAACAGAATCTGTGTTTCTGATGATTCCCTTGATCTTTCCTACGGGGGAGACGACCTCAACCTCATCTCCATCTTCTAGATCCAACCTCTTGGCGTCTTTGGGATTCAACTTGAACCATCGAGGATTTCTGATGATTTCAAATCCCTTTATTTCATCGGATAAGATAAGGCTCCTGTAATAATCCAGGTTGTATTCCGAACCGAGAAGGAAAGGGTACGTTTTGCTGGTTAGCTCAGTTCTTTCTTGGTATTTAAGCGGCATGAATTTCTCTTTCTCCTTATCGGATTCCTGGATAAAGCGAGGCAGCCCTCCTTTCTGAGCCGATGTACTGACCTTGGAAAAAGCTGGAATCGCTTTTTTCAATTCTCTCAAAATATCTGAAGATTTTTTATATAAAAAATCTTTTTTCCCCCATCTAAGGGCCAGTTGTGAAACAATCCACCAATCAGGCTTTGCATCCCCGAGGGGCTCGATGACCCTGTGGAAACTCTGCATCCTTCCCTCTACATTGACAAACATTCCATCTGATTCTGCAAAAGTGGCAGCCGGAAACACAGCATCCGCCCTCTCTGACATCTTATTGAGGTAGCTGTCCTGAACAACCAAAAACTCTGTTTTTAACTTCTTGTTACCTGGAACCGGACCGAATAAATACAGTGCTTTTATCTGTCCTCCCTTGACCTCCTGCACGATTTGGTCAAAAGGTTTTGTTTTTTGCCCAGACTTCCGTTTTATTTCAAAAAGGCCTCTGCTGTTAGTTTCCAATCCCAAAGGAATAATCCGGCCCTTGTTCAGAAGGGCAAGATTCCAAAGTGCTGCCAGATTCTGCTCGATCCTGGAATCTTGGATCAATCCCATTCCGAAAATGAAACAAGACTTGCCTTCCGAGAGGAGCCTTGCCGCATAGTTTAGCGTGTTTTCGTCAATCCCTGTAGATTCCACGACCTTAGCCGCGGTAAGCTTGGCCAAATCTGTCGTGAAAAATTCTTGTCCTTCGAGCACACGCCCATCAGCCTGCTCATCTTTCAGAAGTCTTTTAGAGAGATAATTGAATAACGAAGCTTCTGATCCAGGCTTCACTCGGAGGCACACGGTCGTATGACGACCACCCAGAGGCTCATCAGGGCTGACCATGATAAGTTTTGTTCCCTTCCGGACAGCTTTCAATACCTCCAGCCAAAGGATGGGATGGGAAACGGCCAAATTCAATCCTGCAAGAAGGATTACATCGGCTTCAGAGATTTCTTCTCTTTTAAAATTGAACCGAGGTTTGACTTTGTCTTTGTGTGCTGTCTCATAAAAGGCTTCCAGGGGTGAGATTCCTGTTGAGAAGTCTACATTTTGGGACTTGACAACCTCTCGAGCGAATCTCTCCACAAGAAAATTGCCTTCACAAGAGATCTGGGGAGACTGGATCAAACCGATCTCTTTTCCTTTATAAGACTTGAGCCGTTGGGCCACAAAATCCAAGGCTTCGTCCCAAGAGACCTCCTCGAGTTCTTTTCTTCGTCGGATCATTGGTTTGAGGATTCGTTGGGAACTATAAACTGTGTCTTTGATCGCGAAACGTCCTTTGACACAGGCCTGCCCTAGGTTAACGGCTCCTTCTTTGGAAGGCCGAGTGCTCAATATCCGTCCTTTGTTCAGCATCACGTCCAACTCGCACCCCATACTGCAAAGAGGGCAGATGGTCTTGGCCTGGTCATCGGGTAAGGGCTCATACTTAATGGCTCTTTCGGTTAAAGCTCCTGTGGGACAGACATCCACACATGCACCGCAAAACTGGCATCCAACCTCCTGTAAAGGTCGATCCAAAACAGTCCCCACTACAGCATGGGATCCCCGGAAGACGAAGGTGACTGTGGAGGCACCTCTGATTTCATGACAGACTCTGACACAACGTCCACAAAGGATGCACAGGTTATAGTTCCGGTCAAAGAATGGGTCATCTCTCCTGACCTCGTAATCTCGGTAAACCGAGGGGAAATCTATCTTATCGATCTGCGGATAGTGGATTTGTACTCGTCGCAATTTTCCTTTTCAGAACAGATCAAACAGGCATCAGGATGCTCTGAGAGGATGAGTCCCAATATCTGTTTCCTCATCCTGCGGAGATTCGCAGAATCGGTCTTCACCTCCATCCCCTCTTCGGGATAGGTACTGCATGAAGGAACAAGCCCCTTACGTCCCTTGATTTCAACGATACAGAGCCGACACCCGCCGAAGGGTAAAAGTTGAGGGTGATCGCAAAGTGAAGGAATGAATATATCGCTTTCCCGCGCCGTTTCTAATATCGTTTTGTGACCGTCGGCTTCCAGCTTTTTTCCGTCAATGATTACTTTCATTTCTTTGCTCTTTTCGACTGAACGTTTTTTAAAACTCTCTCTTTCTTCTTTCCAGTGTATCTGACGACAGCACTGACTTTAGGCGGACAGACATCCAAACATGCTCCACATTTAATGCACAGGTCCTGGTCAATCACATGAACTTGTTTCCGCTCTCCGCTTATGGCATCTACCGGACAGTTCTTCAAACACAAGAGACAACCCACACACTTTTTTGGATCGATATGGTAAATGATCAAATCCTTGCAAACGAGCGCAGGACAACTCTTTTGATTGATATGGGCCTCGTATTCGTTCTCGAAATAGCGAAGAGTGGTCAGCACGGGATTGGGAGCTGTTTGCCCTAATCCGCAGAGGGAACCGGCTTTTATCGTCTTTGCCAGATCCTGAAGTTTCTGGATATCTCTCTCCTCTCCCCTTCCCTTGGTGATGCGGGTCAAAATTTCCACCAGCTGTCTTGTTCCTACTCGACAGGGCACACACTTTCCACAGGATTCTTCCTGAGTAAATTCAAGAAAATATCGGGCAACGTCCACCATACAGGTGTCCTCATCCATGACGATCATTCCACCCGATCCCATCATAGATCCTGCTTTGGTCAAGGTGTCAAAATCTATCGTTAGATCGAGCATATCCGCAGGAATACATCCACCTGAAGGACCTCCTGTCTGGACAGCCTTGAACTTTTTTCCATCTTTTATCCCCCCCCCGATCTCATAAATGATCTCCCTCAGGGAGATACCCATCGGGACCTCGACCAAACCCGTGTTGTTGATCTTCCCAACCAGGGAGAAGATCTTTGTTCCCTTGCTCTTCCTGGTCCCAATATGGGAATACCAATCGGCACCTTTATTCAAGATAAGAGGAATATTGGCCCACGTCTCCACATTGTTGATATTGGTGGGCTTTCCCCAAAGACCCTCCTGGGCAGGAAAAGGAGGCCTCTGACGCGGGAAGGCCCGGCGTCCCTCAATCGAGGCCATCATGGATGTTTCTTCCCCGGAGACAAAGGCTCCAGCCCCTTTGAAAACATGGATATCGAAGCTGAACTCAGATCCGAGGATAGAGTCCCCAAGAAAACCCATTTCTCTTGCCTGTTCAAGAGCGAGGGTGATATTTTTGACGGCCAGAGGGTATTCCATTCGAACATAGATGTATCCCTCGGACGCCCCTATGGCATAGGCGCCGATGATCATGCCTTCGATGACACTGTGCGGATTGCCCTCCAACAGGCTCCGGTCCATATAGGCCCCAGGATCTCCTTCATCCGCATTGCAGATGATGTATTTCACATCGGAACTGACATTGCGGCAGATCTCCCACTTGAGGCCAGCTAGAAATCCTGCTCCTCCTCTGCCCCTGAGTCCAGAATCTTTGACCTCGGCGATGACCTCATCAGCCGTCATATCAAAGAGGACCTTGGCCAGGGCTTTGTAACCATCCAAAGCAATATAATCCTCTATATCCGTGGGATCGATGAAACCATTGTTTCCGAATATGATCCTTTTCTGTTTTTTATAAAAGGGAACTTCTTTTTCCTTGATGATCTTCTTCCCAGTTCGTGGATCAATGTACAGAAGGCGGTCGATGATTTTTTTGTTCCTAATGGTTTCAGTCACAACCTCTGCCACATCTTCAAGCTTTACTCTCTGATAAAAAATCCCATCAGGTTGAATCACTGTAATCGGGCCCCTCTCACAAAAACCATGACACCCCGTGGTTCTCACGTCAACCGTGGCTTTCAGCTTCTGCCTCTTAACCTCATCCCTGAAAGCATCTGCAATCTGAAGACATCCGAGGCATGACAGCCTGTGCCTCCACATACCGTAATACAGGTCTTCTGGTCCTTGCGAGAATCAAGGATTTCCGCTTTGAGTTCTTCTAATCTTGTCGCGTTGATCTTTTCCATTTTTTTTATACTGTTCCCTTCCCGTTTTATTCCTTTGAATTTTTCTTTATTTCGCCGATCAGCTTGTCCACATCTCTGGTCTTCAACTGTCCATGATGCTCCGACACAATTGACCGTTTCTAGAGTAAACAGATTATCCTCTGAGGTTTCTCCTGGTTCGATGCAAAGACCCCGTTTGAATTCATCCAATATCCTTGGGGCTCCTCTTACATGGCAGGCAGTTCCCATACAAATCGTGACCAGATGTTCACCTCTGGGTTTAAGGCTAAAAGCTTTATAGAAAGTGAGAACACCATAGATCTCATTCTCCGAGATCTTCAGATGTTTAGAAATAGCAGCAATGGCTTCTGGGGAGATATAGCCCATTTCGGCCTGTACCTTATGAAGAATATGAATGAGGTCTCTTTGATTGGCTTCGGATTCGGTTAATAATTTTTTCATCTTAAAACCTGTTTTTTATAATAAAGAAGAGAGCTCTTTGTAGGGCATAGAAAATCTCTCGGCAACACCCTTCTTGACAAGATTTCCATTATATACATACACTCCTCGAGCTAGAGATGTATTTTCCTTCAAAGTCTGGTCGATCCCCCCATCCGCAATATCGAGCAAGTAGGGAACAACCATGTTCGATAGAACCTTTGTGGAGGTCCGGCTTACTGTGGATGTGATGTTAGGGACACAATAATGTATGACGCCCTCATCAACATAAGTCGGATGTTCAAGGGTAGTCAATCGGGAAGTTTCAGAACAGCCTCCCTGATCGATAGCCAGGTCAATCAATACAGATCCATTTTTCATGGATTTGACCATGTCACGGGTAATCAAAACAGGCGCTTTTTCTCCCGGAAGAAGGACAGCTCCTATCAGGATATCAGCAACTTTCACCATGCGCGCCAGGTTATACTGGCTGGCCATCAAAGTAATCAATCTGCCTGAGGTAATCTCTTCGAGTTCTCTCAACCTGTCCATATCCCTCCCTAAGGCTATGGTTTGCGCTCCTGCTCCAAGCATGGCTTTGATCGCACTTTTCGCGAGTACCCCGCTACCGATTACAACAGCAGTTGCAGGGGGGACACTGACCACTCCCCCTATAACAAGACCGCGGCCTCCCTGGCTCGTCTGAAGGTAGTTTCCTGATATGACCAAACACATCTGTCCTGCGATTTCACTCAAGCTCTCAATAAAAGGGAGTTCTTCATTCTCCTTCTGGACAATTTCATAACCTATCATAGTGACATTCTTCTTAAGCATATCCTCTACATTGCATTTGCGAGAAACTGCCAGATGATGAAACCCGAACAAGATCTGGTTTGCTTTCACCAGCTTACATTCTTCCTCATCCAGAGGCGATATGTTGAGAACGATATCCGAACGCCCGAAGGCCTCTTCTTTGGTGAATACAATATTCGCGCCAAGGGATGTGTATTCCTCGTTCGAATATCCTGATTTCAGTCCTGCTCCAGCCTGAAAATAGACCGTATGTCCTCTCTCGGCTAGAAAGGATACGCCACTGGGAGAGAGACCCGCTCTATTTTCGATCTTGTTGCTCTCGTTGATGACTCCAATATTCATGCCGTCCTCCATGCTCCCAAAGGACTGATTATAATATCAAATCAATATTTTAAGTCAAGAAAATTTGGGATTCAGCAGATGATAGGCTGGATCTAAAGGGAATTAGACAAAAATGCTTAAAACCAGAAAGACATACAGAGCATACAGGACTATTAGGATCAATCCTTTTGCCTTTCCAAGCCGACACCCGATTCTCATACTTACCAGCATGACTACCACTATCAGAATCATATAGGGAAATGAGAAATTAATGATATCCAGGTCCACTGTTATCGGGTTGGCTAAGGAAGCCATGCCTATGATCCAGAGTATATTGAGAATGTCCGCTCCAATTATGTTCCCCACGGCAATCTCCCCCTCTCCCTTTAAAGCAGCAGTGATACATGTGCTGATTTCTGGCAGAGAGGTCCCGATCGCCACGATAGTTGAACCGATGATGATTTCAGAAACAGAAAAGTGTAAAGCTATGTTTCTTGCCGCCCAAACAATAAGGAAGCTGGTGGCAGCCACCCCAAAGAATCCGGCTAAAAAGCGAATGGCCAACCGTTTCAAGGCCTCTTTTTCGCGCTGTGGGCGTGCTTCATCTGAGTCGGATAAGGGCTCCTTAACCTTTCTGGTCCTCATGTTTCTTCTTTGACTTCTTAAGACAAACACATAGTAAACACAGAGAATCAGGATAAGACATAAACCTTCCAGTCTGCCGATTGTGCCGTTCCTGGCTAGCCCGTAGGCCAGGATATCGATAGCTACCAGAAACACTCCGATTGATTTTAGCAGTCGGCAGTTTACAGAGATTGCCGCAGGAGCCAGCAAAGCTGCCAGAGCCAGAGCTACGCCATCATCACAGATTACAGATCCGATAGCATTTCCCAGAGCAATTTCTGGCTGGCCCATTATGGCTGCGATGAAAGACACACCGAACTCAGGAGCCGTAGTTGCCAAGCCGACCAACACTATTCCGATCACCATCTTGGGGACATTCAAAACTTGAGCAATGCCTGAGGCCCCTTCAACAAAAAGGGAAGCACTCTTGAAAAGAACTGCGAAGGCTACGATAAAGGCTAGAAAATAAACATAAATCATTAGATTCTATTGTTTTTCGTAGATAATTCTGCCGTTAAAGATGGTCATCCGAACTTCTGTCTCCAATATTTTTTCAGGCGGAATTTCAAACAAATTCTGATCGAGGACAACTAAATCCGCTAATTTTCCCTCCTCCAACGAGCCTTTTTTGTGTTCGGAAAATTCTGTGTAGGCTGCGTGAAGGGTATATCCTTTGATCGCTTCTTCTAATTTGATCTTTTGATCAGGGATCCAACCATCAGGATTTCTTCCATCCAGAGTCTGTCGGGTGACCGCCGCAAAGATTCCAGTCAACGGATTCAACGGAGCAACCGTCCAATCCGAACCGCAGGCCAAGTGTACTCCTTCATCAAGAAGAGAGCGAAACGCATAGGTGTATTGGGCTCTTTGTTTTCCGATTTTTTTCTCGGCCCACCGTCCATCATCCACTGCATGATAGGGCTGGACAGAAGCAATAACCCTCAGTTTTTTCATCCGCTCAATATCCTCGGGAAGAAGATGCTGTGCATGCTCGATTCTCCATCTTCGGTCTCGGTCGGCATTCGCACGCATAACCTTCTCGAAGATATCCAAGATCATATGGTTCGCTTTGTCTCCGATAGCATGGATGGCGACTTGGAGTCCTGACCGATCAGCCTCCATGAGCCTCCTTTCCATGATTCCTTCAGGGAACATGTCTGAAGCCAGAAGCCCTCTCTTTGTTGGATCATCTGTATAGGGATCAAAAAAAAGCGCTGTGGAGGAGCCCAAAGATCCATCCACAAATCCTTTGAGTCCAGCAATCCTTAAAACATCACTTTGAAGTGGCGAAACAAGCTTGTGCTCGGACAAAAGCTCGACATCTGAGATGGGAATGTACACATAGAGACGAGCTGTCAATTTGTTCTGTTCCAGTAAATTCTCGTAAACCTCGAAGCTGGACGTATAATCCATATCGTGAATAGAGGTTATTCCCCAACTCTTAGCATGTGCTAAACCTGCTTCCACTGCCCTTAATCTATCCTCGAGAGAAGGCTCTGGGATGTGATCCATAACAAGATCCATGGCTGCATCTTTAAGAATCCCGGTTGGTTCTCCTGTCAGGGAATCTTTGACGATTTCACCTCCCTCCGGTACTGCTGAATCTTTGGTGATCCCGGACAGTTTCAGCGCCAGGCTGTTCACAAGGACCATATGTCCATCGTGACGGTTCACACAAACAGGATTGTCAGGAGTAACAGCATCAATCCATTCCTTCCTGGGTAACTCAACAGGATCGAATTGCTGGTGATCCCAGTTCCCTCTAAGAATCCACTCGCCCTGCCCAAGCTCCTGGGCCTTCTGTCCAATTCGGGCAATGAAATCATCCTTGGTTCGAGCATTTCCTAACTGAACGCTGGAGAGGGAAAATCCCCCATCGAGGAAATGGGTATGGCAGTCTATAAAACCAGGCAACACAAAGGATCCCTTCAAATCAATGGACTTTGTCCTCTCCCCGATATATCCTTTGATCTCTGATGTAGATCCCACCTTGAGAATTTTATTCCCCTTGAGAGCAATCCCTTCCGCCCAAGGTATCGCCGGGTCTACCGTCCAGACCATGCCGTTGAGAAGAACGACATCAGCGACTTCCCTCTCGGATTCTTTATGACAGAAAGCCCCGATGACAAAAACCACGGTCATAATGAAGATCGAAAAGCCTTTCATCTATTCCGCCTAAAGGATCTCATACGCCTCATTGAAATTATTCCTATTCATTGCGATCTTGGCTCAGCAAAATCCTGGTCAACCATCCTAATCTATCAACTTATGACTCTACGTCTTGCAGAAATCAAGGGAATTCTTGAAAAATCATCGGGAATGATTAAATTCCCGCGAAAATATCTTCTGATTTCCTCCTCTATCTCTTTGAGCGGGAAATCAATTTCACCGAAAAAATGACAGGGCAGAAGATTTTTCACCCCAGCCTCCTGAGCACGTTTTCCCAAGGATAGTGCATCTGTGTGCATGGATTGGAGCGATGGATACTTTCGAAAAAATCGGGAAGGTGCACTGCAATCATGAACCAGATAATCTGTGTTTAGAGCCTCCTGGAACAGCATCGGATAGACAGGTGTATCGCCAGAATAAATGAAATGTATTCCTTCTTCCTCAAGGTAAAAGTGAAAAGCCATAGATTCAGGACTGTGAGGGACTTTGAAAAAAGTACAGCTGAGCGATGGTGATATCTGCTGAATCTCTCTGTCCTCTACAGGTATAAAAACTACCCGACATTTGACTTTTTCAGCCCGCAGGTCAAAAAGATCGAGTAATTCCGCACAAAAACGGACTGTTTCTTCTGATCCATAAATGCGTAAAAGACATTCATCTAACATAAGGCTGTGTACTAGAGAGGGCAATCCGTAGATGTGATCAGGATGGATATGTGTGACTAACAAAGCATTGATGCTTCTTGGATTAAAATTCAACTTCTTCAGCTTCTGTATCGTACTTCCCGGGCAGTCGATCAACAGCAAAGATTCTCGGGTTTGAAGCACAAAAGATGTATTATCCCTGTCCTCTGTAGCGACAGATCCTCCTGTTCCGATAAAATAAAGCTCGCTCACAATATCCTGTTCTCGACCTTAATGAATCGCATTCTTTATATAAAAAAATCTGAATCCACGCAAGAGCGTTTGCATCTCCAATGCTCTTCTTTGGTTACGGAAATGAAGATTCCTGCATTCCGTAAGAGTTGACAGTCAAGGCTGACTTTGGATAATAGAAGGCATGAAGAATGATGAAATTTCTGTCTCTGCACCAGGAAGAATCTGTCTTTTCGGCGAACACCAGGATTATTTTGCATTGCCCATCATCGCTGCCGCTGTTAACTTAAGGATATTTATCCGGGGAACGCGCAGAAACGACCAAATCATGAGGGTCAGTCTACCTGACTTAGGTGAAAAAGAAGAATTCTCTCTTGAAGGAGACCTGGTTTATCAGAAAGAACGGGACTATCTCAAAAGTGCGGTCAATGTTCTTAGAAGAAAAGGGATACAGTTCCCTTTCGGATGGGACTGCCATCTCCATGGGACTATCCCCATCAATGCAGGAACCTCCAGCTCATCGGCTCTAGTCATTGCATGGTTAAAATTTTTGCTGGAAACAGCAAAAGACAACACGCTGAATGTTCCTGAGACCATAGCTGAGCTCGGATTTCTTACCGAAGTCGCCGAATTCAATGAGCCAGGTGGAAAGATGGATCACTATGCATCCTCTTTAGGGGGTATTGTCAACGTCTCCTTCGAGGGAGAGTTGAAGGCGACAAAACTGAGAAACCCATTGAAACGCTTTGTCCTTGCCAATTCCCTCCAAAAAAAGGACACTACAGGGATGCTCGGGTACATCAAAACACATGTTCTTGAAGGGGTGCAAATTATCCACAAAAATATCGAAGGTTTCAGTCTGAAGGAACCTTTGGGCCAGAAGGAACAGGAGCAAATCGAGAACCTTCCTCCAGATAACAAGAGGCTGCTCAAAGGAACGCTGATGACTCGTGATCTGACAGCACAGGGAAAATCTCTCTTTGAATCAGAAACGTTCGACCACCAAGAATTTGGCCAACTTCTTACCCAACAACATCTTGTGCTCAGAGACTATATTCAAACATCTACTCCTAAAATAGATAAAATGATTGAGGAAGGGCTCAATGCAGGAGCGCCATCGTCTGTGTGGATGAAGGAGCCCGCATTGAACCTACCCCCTATAGAGAGCGAAAGGAGGAGAGATGATCAACGCCACACAGATCAGAAAAGGAATGATCATAAAATTGGAAGATGGACTCTACAAGGTGCTCGAGACAACGCATGTGACACCGGGCAAGGGGCAGGCTCTGATGCAGACAAAACTTCGCCGGCTCAGTGATCAAACTCTGCACGATCACAGATTTCGTTCCAAGGATAAGGTAGAACAAGCTTATCTTGAAGTGATTGAAATGCAATTCCTGTACCAGGAAGGGAATGCCTATGTTTTTATGAATCTTGAAAATTATGAGCAGATAAAACTTACTCCAGATATTTTGGGTGATTCTGTGGACTATCTCATATCCGATGTGACATTCTCGATTGAGATGTCTGATGGAAAACCTGTGGGAGTGAATCCCCCCTTAACCATTGACATGGAGGTGGTGAAAACCGAACCTTATCTCAAAGGGGCCACTCAGTCGGCCAGCAACAAGCCAGCCACTCTGCAAACCGGTATCACAGTCACAGTCCCTCAGTTCATAAAAGAAGGGGATATTGTAAGAATAGACACCCGAGACAATTCCTACATCGAACGGGTGAGCGGCTGATCCAGGTTAAAATGAGGCTCTGTATACCGCGACGTTATCCTGGTTGTCTGTGACTTTGATGACGATCAGATTGTCCGAATCTGGCGTTAAACTTACGTTAAATCGGAACAATTCAGTCTTGGAATCACTTATCCCGTCCTCAGGAAACACAGCCTCCCAATCGTTCGGACGAATCAGGAATTTAGCTTCTTTGATAGAAGACTGCACATCTTCAACGGAAAATGTAACAGTTAAACTGTTTCCTTGCTTGTTTACCTGAACATTTTTAAAGACAGGTAGGGAATTATCGATGATCAGCTTACGGCTGACTTTTTCTGACCTTAAATCCACACCCTTGGGATTGGAAGGCGAATCAGAGACTTCGATCTTTAGATAATAAATTCCATCGGGAAAATTCAAAGTGTCGAATGAAAAGATCTTTTCTACCCATCTTTGCTTGAAAACTCTCCATTTCGACTCATCTTCGCGTCGAATGTAAATCGAATAGAGAAGGCTGTCTTTATTCTCGTCTTCTGCATCCCAGGTAACAGTCTGATAACCCTTCCTTTGGACCTTTTTGGGAGCCATAAAGCTTTTCGATTTTTCCTTAGCTATAGCCTGTTCGGACTGGCTGATATCCTCACCCCAAATGACTTCATCCTGTTCGAGAGGCTTTAGATAAACCTCATTCGCAGGAAGAAGTTCGAGTTTGGTCAACGATGGAGGGAGGTTGGATTGCAGGTAGAAAAGGGCGATCTTTTTCAGGAAAGGGGATCTCCGACCCGACTCAGCCCTGAATTTGACTTTGAACTGAAGATAGCGGCCCTTAGGGCTGAGGACTTGTTCTCCCTCTGCCCTTTGGTAGGGCGGCGACCACTCGCTCCAGGTCAGATCCGGCTGTGAAGAATTCCCGCTCCGGGTGAAAAATTGAACAGTGGAACCGGTCATAAGCTCAGCCTCCCACTCGATCTTTCCCCATTGGGAGAGGGTTCCGGCATCCATGACACGACTCTCATATTCTCCCTCAAACCTCTGGCCAGGAGAGATACGAATCAACCGGGAGGGATTATTGAATAAAGAATAGATAGAAGAGTCGTGAGGGGTAAGGAGATAGACCTGCTCAGAGTCTTTCTGAAGAAGAAGAGAAACTTTTTCGTCTGAATCGATCTCATAAAGTCGGCCTTTGTCTCCTGTGCCAAAAATAATTTTTTTCGTTCCTTCATCCCAGAGTAAACAGTAGACCAACTCGTCCTCTGATGACCAAAGCTTTTTTGCTAGTCCTTCTGGATTCACACGAAAGAGAGCACCGGGCTGGCTGTCTAAAGAAACAGCAGTCTGTTTTTGTGCTGGTGTATCCGGGATTGCCGTAACCGTAATCTCTGTGGACACTCCGGTCGGCAAAAGCGAAGCAGCATCCTTCTTGGCTGCAACCACCTTTCCACCTGCTGCTGCATAGACATTCCCCGCTTTATCCAAAGCCACGCATTTTATTTCTTCATAGGGAGACTCATACAAAATCGAGGCTTTCTTGCCAGGCGTTACTCTGTATATAATCCCTTTGCCTCCGCTCCCCGCAATGAATTCTCCTCTTCCGGACTGCTCTAAACAGAGGATATGGTTTTCCTCTGCCTTCATGATCAAGGCCCCCTCCCCTTCTTTATTTATTTCATAAATCCCGCCGCTCTCACCTACAGCTGCCAATAGGTTCTCACTATCTACAAACAAAAGATCCCATATATATTTTTCTGTGGGATTAAAGAAAGGCTCCCCATCGCCCTGACGTGTGATCTTATAGATTTTTCCGTTTGGCGAAGTGCCGGCATAGAGGTTTCCCTTTCCATCTTGAGCGAGACAGTAAACATCCATTTCAGGTGCCTGGAAAAACAGTTCAGCTTTTCCGTCTGCCTGGATTTTGTAAATCTTTCCACTGTGTCCTGTTCCTAAATACATCGTCTCACCAGAGGTTATGAGCAGCGAAAGATAAAATTCCTCCGTTGGCCCCTCGATTGCCTCTTCTTGGGGCGAAAAGGAAAGCACTCCATCATGGGACACAGAAATTCCAAAGAATTTTCCATCGAGATAATCGTCTATCTTATAAAATTCCCACTTTCGAGGAATAACTCCAAGGAGCATCTGAACTGACACGAGCATAAGGACAATGGTCAAAACCTTAATCTTTTTCATTCCATCAATCTCCTGATCTCCTGATCTCCTGAATTCCGTCTTCAGAAGTCCACAACAGAAAACAAGCCTTATTTTATTTTGATCGGAATCACGGCAAGGCCGTTAAAAACATAAGGGATAACATGCCGGTATTCGCCTAGAGTAGACCTGGTGATCTCTATAGGAGGAGATGAAGCCGCCCGCGGCGAGGAAAACATGGACTTCATGGTTGGTGGAAGATTCGGCATCTCTTCCCCTCGGAGAAAAAGGCCAGGTTTGGTTGCGATAATCTTGAAATAAATGTAATTGTGCCTCCTCAGACTGTTCAGCATTCTGACAAGCTGATAAAGGCTTCGTGGGACAAACGATGTCGTCCTGTACTGGCGGAACTCGATACTCTGCAAGGAGACAGCATCTCCAACAACCAGGCTGAACTCCGATCCTGAAGGAAGGTTAGGGATAGGAAGCGGGAACTCTTCCTCTACGGTGTTTCCTCTAAAATTCCTGTAATAGACTTTCATCCGCACCCGCTCACCCGGGTAGGCTTCGTACTTCTCCAACCACACTTTCTCAAGATAGGCGAATCTCACTTCTTCGGCTACTGTTATGTTGAGGTCGATGCTGTGAATGCCCAATTCTATGAACTCATTTGTGGTTAGCATATAGACGACCGCTGTGACAAGGCCGGACAAATTGGTCGAAGCCATATCGAAATTCCCGGAAAAGAGGTCTTCGAGCCGGACATTCATACCGTTATCTAAATAGATGACACCATTCAGTTCAAGAGTCAGATCTCCAATCCCCCGCTCTTCTGATGATATAACACTGGCTGCAGCAAGATTAACAAGGAAAGGAGTCAGGATTTTGTCATTGGCCACCTGGATCTTAAATTCTCTTTCTCCGGATTCCACATCCAGAATTTTGAAATTTATTGGGATGAACTTAGGCATCTTGCCCAACTCACCAAGAATACCCGCTGTCCTGTCTTGTACGAACCTTCCGATAGTAACATCCGAGACAGCCAACCAGGAGGACAGCATGAGGCTTGGCAGGACAGTTATCACTCTCGCTTTGGTCATCGCAAGATCGACTGGACCCAGGTTAAACACAGGATGTCCGAAGGCTAAGACGCTATTTCCATCCACATGAGTTACTGTTCCCAAATAGGAAACATTTATGTCTCCCTTGATGAGTTGAACACCAATAGGAGATCCAGGTTGAAGAGTCAGGCCCGAGGAGGACATTTCAGGCTGAATCTGCCCTTGTGATCCTGATTGAATGGGTGTGAAACCCATACGTGAGAAATTGGCTTTTGCCTTCTCAAATACATAAGGAGAAAATCCGCTGAAAACGAGAGGGATACTCAAAGGTTTCACTAATCGTCCCTCGGCTTCTGCTAAAGGGAGCTGGAAACGTTCCTTATTCAATTCAAAAAGCTCATCCAAGGTCAAATGGCTTAAGACCTGCATCCGTGGCGCAAAGGAGGACGCAGGGCCTTTCTCAGGGGAAATGGCAAGCATTTCGCCGATGGGCGTGATTCCTGCTATGGCTTCTTTGGCAAAAGCTCCGACTGAATAGGCCACGGCTCCGATGAGTTTTTCACCCACATAAACCGGACTCCCACTCATTCCTTCAATCACGCCTGCTTCATCCAGTACTTCACTTTCAAGCTTGGCAAGGATCAAATTTCGTCTGGGTTGAAAATTATGCAGGATTCCAAGGATCTCCACACCGAACTCTTCGATCTTATCTCCCTTAAAAACGGTTCGTCCCGTCCCCTTCATACCTGGTTTTATCTGGTCGAGTGGAAGGATGCTGATAGAGGATTCCTCGGCAACAGCAAAACCGCAGAGGAGCAAAAACGTCAGTAAAAATGCATTTATTTTTCTTTTCATCCAAAGACCACTTCTTTCAGGTTTGACCCTCTCTATTTATTTTCATACAATCTTACCAATGAGAGCGTTTGTCACAGGCGGAACCGGCTTTATCGGAAGCCACCTCATCGACTATTTACTAGAAAATAAAGGTGCAGAGGTATATGCTTTAGTCCGAGACCCTACGAACCTCAAATGGTTGACCGGCCTCGATGTCCATCTCTTGAAAGGAGATCTATTTACTTTACCCTCTCTTCCTTCTGACATCGACTATGTTTTTCCACATTGCAGGAATCACGAAAGCTCGCAAATTGGCTGATTATTATACAGTAAACCAACACGGGACAGCAAGTCTTTTTCAGACTCTCCAGAGACAGAAGATATCGCCTAGAAAGATCATATACCTCAGCAGCATCGCTGCATCGGGCCCATCAGCTGAGAAAATTCCCATCAAAGAAAACGATAAACCACATCCCATACATCCATATGGCGAGAGCAAGCTGCTCGGCGAGAAAGAAGCTTTGAAATTTAGAAATAACTTTTCCCTCATCATCATCCGAGTGGGAGCAGTTTTCGGTCCTCGAGATAAAGACTTTCTCTCCTATTTCAAAATCATAAACAAAGGAATCCTCCCTTCCCTCGCATTCAAAAGGCGAAGGCTGAGCTTATGCTATATTGAAGATCTCGTCCATGCTTTCGATCTCTGCCTCCAAAAAGATATCGAATCAGGTGAAATCTTCAATATCGCTGACCCGCAACCCTATACCTGGGATGAATTGGGAAGGGAAGCAGGGAAAATATTAGGAAAAAAGTTATTTTCAGTGAAATTCCCCCTCTGTCTGCTCTATCCCATAGCCTTGATTTCAGAGGGATTATCGAACTTAAGAAAAAGAACAACTACGTTCGACCGGAGAAGACTGAGGGAAATGAGACAACCGGGTTGGATCATTGATACAAAAAAAGCAGAGGAACGTCTTGCCTTCTCACTTAAATTTTCGATTCAAGAAGGACTCCAAAAAAGTCTGACCTGGTATATTGACCAAGGCTGGCTGTAATCAGCAATCCCTCCCATCTTCAACCCTGTTCTCTATTTAATTCTTGTGCTCCGGGTGTAAAAGGAGGCAGAAAATTTCTCTGTGCTCTTTAGGCACCAATCCTCCTCTTTAGAGAAGGCAAAATATTTAATCTTTCCTTCGAAGGTGTGATTGCCTCTTTTGGCTTCTAAATTTACAGTGAATGGGATCTCGATAGGCTTTTCGAGGTTTAAAATTTCCTGGCTATTTTCTTCCTTGATTTCGATCTCTAAATCCGAAGCACTAAAAAAATTTTTTGGGAAAATGAGTTCCTGCGATGGGGTGCATTCGATAACAAAGGAGGGTTGGGGATTGATGGTAATTCCCTTGGCTAGTATTATTTTAATGATGACTTTTCCTTCTTGTCCTCTCGAAAGCCATCGAGGGCGTATAGAGGCTTCCACTCTCAAACATGCTTCTTCTTGCTGAGCCCCTGTCAACAGATAAATGAAGGATAAGAAGACCAAGCTGAATACTATTCTTTTCAATAAGACTCCTCAAACATTCCGCTTATTCAAATATTACTCTCAAGGAATCCTCGAGTCAAGGCACACTTTTTCTTGTGAGTGTTTCTGTCTTTGTGGCAGTCTCGCCAGTGATTAAACAAGCGGAAAGAGAATAAATAATAACATCTAGAATTCTCTTTATTTTTCTGAAACCATCTCTTATAATTTGCATCGTATAAAATGAGAAATCGTTCGATAATCACAGGAACTGGACGTTTCCTTCCTCCTCGAATTATCTCCAATTTTGACCTAGAGAAAAAAATGAATACAACGGATGAGTGGATCCGACAGAGATCCGGGATAGGTGAAAGACGCTATGCCGAAGCTGGCGTCGGCAGTTCCGATCTCGCTTATGAAGCTGCATTGAAAGCTATTGAGAACGCCCAAATAGAGAAATCCAAAATAGACTTTATCATCGCAGCGACTCTTTCGCCGGACCATTACTTCCCAGGCATTGGGGTGCTTGTACAGGCGAAGCTAGGGCTTTCTCAAATCGGAGCGCTTGATGTCAGAAACCAGTGCTGCGGCTTCATCTACGGTCTGTCTGTTGCTGATCAGTATATAAAAGCAGGTACTTACAAAAAAATCTTGCTTGTAGCCGCAGAAAAACAATCCTCTAATCTGGATTATTCAGACGAAGGCAGAGATATGGCTGTCCTTTTCGGAGATGGAGGAGGGGCTGCCATTATAGAAGCCAGTAATTCCCAAGGAGAAATGGGAATTCTTTCCACTCACCTTTTTTCAGATGGAAAGAATGCGTCTGATTTATGGATGGAAAAACCTTCCCCTTACGATCATCCTACCTTTGCCAAGGAATTGTTGGCCGACAAGAAATTCTATCCCCGAATGGACGGACGAACTGTCTTTAAAAATGCTGTTGAAAAAATGCCTGAAGCTGTGCAGGCAGCACTCAAACAAAACGGACTGACGATCGAGGATGTGGACCATTTGATTCCCCATCAGGCCAATGACAGGATCAGCCTAATGGTCGCCAGAAATCTGAGGATCCCTGTTGAAAAAGTCATCAGAAACATCGACCGTTACGGAAACACAACCGCTGCTTCGATTCCCATCGCTCTCGATGAAGCTGTAGAGGAGGGAAGAATTAAGGCTGGTGATCTTGTTGTGCTCACCGCCTTTGGCTCAGGATTCACTTGGGCCTCTGCAGTTATCCGATGGTGAACATGAGGATAGAAGGGCAAGTTATTGCTTTTAAAGATTATTTTGTGGTAGGATGTCATACTATATTTTTTCTGCGTCAACGATTAATATGAACACAAAAAAGCACGCTCAGAGGAGGGTTCAATGAGGAAAATCGTCATATCGATCTTCATCTTCATCTTCGTCCTATCAAGCACGGGAATTGTATGGTCTCAGCAAAACGAAGAGGACGGGAAGCTGCAGAAAATATTCGAGGAATATATGGATGCTCTATGGAAATTCTACCCCACAGCAGGCACTATGGCCGGGTTTCATAGATACGACAACAAACTTGGAGACTTCGGGGAGAAAAACGTCGAAAAACGTATGGAGGAGCTGGATAAGTTCAACCAGGATTTAGTAACCAAAGTAGACAGGACAAAGATGAGTCCAGAATTCCAGATCACCCATGAAATGCTCATGGATGCTCTCGACTCAGAACGATTGAAATTCGAGCAACTCATCCCATGGGAATATGATCCTCTTTTCTATAACACGATATTCATAAACTGTGTACGGCCTCTTCTGAAAAATGAATTTGCACCCCTTGATACGCGGGCCAAGAATGCCACTGATAGGCTGAAAGATCTTCCAAAGCTCATCAAGCAAGCTAAGGAAATCTTAAAGAATCCCACTCAAATCTCAACCGAGACAGCCATAAAGCAATTCCCTGCTATTTTTGAAATCTTCAGAACCGAACTGCCGACATTGGCCTCACAGGTCCCCGAAAACCAGAGAACCAAACTCCTCTCCGAGCTGGGGAAAGTCATCCCTGCCCTGGAAGATTACCAGAACTATCTTAGAAACGAGCTCCTCCCCAAATCGGCTGGGAACTTCCGTCTCGGGGAAGCACATGTAAGGTTCCTGCGTTTGACTCTCCAGAACAACATCCCCATCCAAGAGCTTGTCGAGAGAGCAAGAGCTGACGTCAAAAACATAACGGAAGTGGAAATGGCCATAGTCTGTCTCCCCTTGTACAGATTGATGTATCCCGATGTCGACATGCAGCAGCTCACTTCCCAAAGAGGTGAAAACGAAGCACGTCGGATCATCATTAAAGGCGTTTTAGATAAGATTAAGGAAGAACATGTCTCCAAAGATGAATTTTTAGATAAGATTCGATCTATGACAGAGGAAATAAAAAGCTTCCTCAATGAGAAACAACTAATCGATCTGCCTGATATGGATTTGAATATCGAGCCTATGCCTGCAGAATATCAGGGAATAACATGGACACGATTCGTCACTCCTGGGGCTTACGAGACGTCGCAAAATTTCACAGCTCAGATAACGCCTTTTCCCGAGGACTGGAACGAGCAACAAATCACATCATTCCTTGAAGAATACAACAATTATCTCCTTTACTTCTACACGATCCGCACGATCTATCCAGGAACATTCATCCCCTACTTTTACGCCAACCAAAACTCCTCGCTGCTGGAAAAACTGTATCCCAGCTTGCCTCTTATAAAGGGCTGGTCCATTCCGCTCGAAGAGAAGTTGATCTTTGAAGGCTTCGGAAATTATGACCTCAGACGCCGTCTTAATCAGCTCAAATTCAAGCTCAGAATTGTCACAGACTTTATTGCTGAATTCCAAATCCACGAAGGCAACTGGACCAAAGAAGACGCCATAAACTACATGATGAGGGTCGGCTTCCAGACCGAAGCCGAGGCTGAAAGAAAATGGAATCGCATCCTGCTTCTTCCCGGAGATGCGGCCTACGCCTACGTAGGCGTGCAAGAGATTTTAGATATGGAGACAGAATATAAGCAGCTCAAAGGCGATTCCTTCAGCCAAAAGGAATTCTACAAAGAACTCCTCAGCCATGGGGCGTTGCCCCTTCGCCATCTGAAAAAGAAAATCTTAGAGCAATAAGATAGCCCGATATCCGCGAAGAGCAGAAGAAGTTTCCTGAAAAAAGGATGCATTTTATTGACTCCCATGCCCACATCAACACCACAGAATTCGATGAGGACCGCATCCAGGTCATCGAGCGGGCATTCCAGGGCGGGATCGAAGCTCTTCTCTGTCCAGCAGAACTCACTGAGGAAAAAAATACAGAGATTGCGCTGGATTTAATCGACACTTATCCAAATATTATTGCGGCGGCTGGGATCCATCCTCACCATGCCAGAAATTTCAATCCTGACATCGCAACGACTCTCCAAGAAATGACACGCGAAAAAAAGATTTGTGCCGTAGGAGAGATTGGACTAGATTTCCACTACAATTTATCCTCACGAAAAGACCAGATCGAAGCCTTCAATGCTCAATTAAACTTGGCCCAGGAGCTGGGTCTTCCTGTCGTCATCCACAGTCGGAATGCAGGAAAAGAGATTGCAGCCTCTGTCAAGGAACTCAATTACACAAGAGGAGGTGTTCTCCACTGTTTTACCGAAGACTGGTCATTTGCCAAACTCATGATGGATTATAATTTCTGGGTATCTTTCTCAGGGATCTTGACTTATCCCAATGCCGATCCCTTAAGAGAAGTCGCACGAAAACTTCCTTTGGAGAGAATTTTGATTGAAACTGACTCTCCTTATCTCGTTCCTGTTCCCCACAGGGGGAAAATTAAAAGAAATGAACCGCTTTATGTGAAGGAAGTCGCTCAAACATTGGCACATATAAAACAAACGAGTCTGGAGGAAATTTCCACCATAACATCTCAAAATTTTTCATCTGTTTTTCTGTTTGAAATATAGAAACTGAGATGTTAATATAGTCCCGCAACTGATAAGGAGCCATGAGAGATATAATCGATCAAGCGGACAAATCTCGGATCAAGAGAATTCCACACCTTCGACAACTCTACCGTGATATCAGTAAAGATTTACATGAGGTCGAAGAGACATTGAAGCTCTTCACCACGTCACCCAACAAAATCATCTCAGAAATAAGCAACTATCTCTTTCAAAACACTGGCAAGAGAATAAGACCTGCACTTCTCATCCTCTGCGCAAAACTCAGAGGATACAAAGGGAAGGAGCATATCGTCATGTCTAGCCTCGTGGAGACCATACATACGGCCAGCCTCATACATGACGACATTATCGACAACTCTGAGGTTCGAAGAGGAAGAGAATCGGTCCATTCCAGATGGGGACCTAACATCACGGTCCTTTTGGGAGACTATCTTTACATAAAAACAATAAGTCAATCCCTTGAGAGCAAGCACAGAAGGATTGTTCAAATCCTCACTGATATATCATCAAAAATGATAGAAGGGGAACTTGACGAATATTATGTTAGCTGGAATTTGGACCTAGATGAAAATGACTATCTGAACATCATCAAGAAAAAGACCGCCTCGCTTTTTTCAGCCTCCTGTCGAATCGGTGGTATTCTGGGCATGGCTTCTGAAGAAGAAGAAAATACCCTCGCAGAATTCGGGACAAACCTCGGAATGACCTTTCAAATTGTCGACGATCTTTTGGACTACACTGGAGACGAAAACACGATGGGAAAACCGGTCCTCTCTGATCTCAGGGAAGGCCGGATAACGCTTCCCTTGATTTATACGCTTAACAATGACGGCAAAATAAACCGCAAACGCATCACAAACTTGTTGAAGAGAAAAGAACTGAATACAACTTCACTCGATCAAATCTTGAATATTGTCAGATCCAATGGAGCCCTAGAATATTCCAAGAAGAAAGCCCAAGAGTATTCGTTTCATTCCAAGGCCCTCATCCATAAAATGCCTCCCTCCATTTACAGAGATGCTTTGTCTTTGTTCCCCGATTATATCCTCAAAAGGAACAAATAACAGGGCATCCTCTATGCTTTTTAACCCATTCGTCATGCATTAAAAATGACAGAAATCGAAGTCAAAATTGAGATAAAAGATATCGATGGGATAATAAATAAGATCACATCACTTGGCGCTGAGCTGATAAAAAATCGCTGCCTGGAGGAAAACACACTTTACGACTTCCCAAATCAACTCCTGTATAGAAAGCATCAGGCACTGAGACTCCGCACAGCGGATAAAAAAGCATTTTTAACCTTCAAAGGTGCACCTCAAAAATCCAGGAAATTCAAAATTCGGGAAGAATATCAAAGTGAAGTCAAAAGCACAAAAAACATAAAAAAGATTCTAAAAGAGCTGAGATTGGTACCTACATTCAAATATAAAAAATACCGGTCGATATACAGAATACACCGCTTAAAAATATGCTTGGACGAAACATCATTCGGAATATTCTTAGAACTTGAAGGAGAACGGAACGAGATTGTCAAAGTCGCACAGGCATTAGGATTTTCAAAAAAGGAGTTCATCAAATTAGATTACATCCAATTGATGAAGCAAAGAGAAGTAAAAAACTAAAATATCTATTTCTTACTGGATTTCTTTGGCTTTTTCTGGGCCCCTTTTTCTTTCTGCTCCGGGGATTCCTCTATTTTTTCTGGCTCTTCTTGTTTTGCCAGTTCTTCTCCCTTTTCTTCTTCAATTTCCTCCCCTATAAATGTTTCTTCCTCAACTGATGGAGTCTCCTCGGGAGAGGACTTGACAATCTCGTAATCAATAAGACCTTGTTTAACCTCTTCCTGGGCAATCCTGATTAGATTTTTTGACTTTGATTTTATCAGAGGTTTCGCGCCCCTCAGAAGCTGTTTCGCTCTCATCGAAGCTAAAATGACATACCTGAATTTGCTATCGATTTCACCGTAATCTTTCAAATAAACTGTTCTCCTTGGTTCTTATTCTCGTATTCTCTGTATAAACATGTAAAATATCAGAATTCGCGGAGTAATTCAATATCAATGAATAATTCCATATTAATTTTTTTTTATATTTTTTCTATCTTTTCATTCGTCTTTCTTCTGTGCTAAAATGTGAATTCCTCAAAATCATGAGGCCGAAATACTCTTAACTGTGGCCCATATAAGATGTTTCAAACGAATGCAGAAAGAATGATCCCCCACCTCTCCATACACAAGGGAAGTGATAAGACTATTTGGGCTGTCGGAGGAGGAAAGGGAGGCACAGGAAAGAGCTTCATTTCTGCCAGCCTCGCTGTTCATCTTGCAGATCTAGAGAATGATGTAGCGTTGATCGATGCAGATCTGGGAGGCCCTAACCTCCATACCTTCCTGGGCATGAAAGAGACAAATCTTGACTTGGGAGATTTCATATCGAACAAAGTGCCTAATCTCAAGGATACTGTCATCCTTACTCCTTTTAAAGGACTTAAGCTGATTAAAGGAACTGAAAACCTCATCTTTATGGCAAATCTGAACTATTACAAAAAACTGAAGCTGATCAGGCACATCAAGACATTCGATGCCAAAAGAGTCATTGTCGATATCGGTACTGGAGCGTCCTACAACTGTGTTGATTTCTTCCTTTTATCTAATCCAGGGATTCTCGTTGTAAATCCAGAGCCAACCTCTATTGAGAACGCCTATTACTTTTTGAAATCCTGCATCATCAGGATCCTCAAACTTTACACAGATTTCTACAATATTCAAGACTTGGTGAACAAAATCAGCTCCCACATCAAGGACAATTCAAAATCCATCTACAGCTTTTTGAATGAGATAATATCTCATGATAAAAACTATGCCCATATTTTATACAAGGCCCTGAAAAAATTTAGGCCTTGCCTGATAATCAATAAAGCAAGAAACGAGAGGGATTTTCTCCTGGGACAATCGATCGTCGATGTGGTCAAAAAATATCTGATTGTGGACCTCGACTTCTTAGGAGCCATACCCTATGATGAGAGAGTCCACCTCAGTTTAAGAAACATGACGCCTTTTTTAAGTACCTATCCAGATTCTGAGGTTTCTCTTTCCTTTAGATCCATCGTGAACAAGCTCGCGTACAGAGAAAATTAATCCCTTCAACCAGCAGTTAACATCATGAAGATCAAAAATGTCGAGGAAATGGATTACTACGAGCTTCTGAATGTCAGAAGAAGTGCATCCCTCCAGGAAGTCGAAAGAGCCTATCATCTTTGCAAAGCCACCTATCAGAAGGACTCGATCGCTCATTACAGCCTCATCTCAGAGGAAGAGAGAAAAGCCATCTTAGACCGGATTGATGAAGCGTATGATACGCTCAGAGATTCTCATAGGAGAAAATTATACGATCTTAAAATGTTCGAGAGTAAAGAGGGATACAAAGAGAAAGCCTTTTTCCGTAGATCCACGGAAAAATTGGTCATTGAAGACACAGCAGACAAAGTCAGCTTTTGGAGAAAATTAATATACAGACTGCTCTCCCCTAGAAAAAGATAAAGTTTTATCGAATCAGGTCATACACAAACTGGCCGTTTTGAAGGCAAATCTGACTGTAGCGTCCTATCATGCCCGGCGGCAGCTTTTCCGGGACTGAGACCTCACAGAGAGTATACCTCAGTCCCTTCAATACCAAATACTGCTCGCTGATTGGAGGAATGGCCAATCCAACCAGAAAATGTTTGGGAATCCTTATGAGAAGCAGGGGATACTTCTTGAAATTCTTCCACAGAGCGGCAAAGGTGACTCCGTTCGAGTCACAATCCCCAAAATTTTCCACGAGAACTCTTGGAGGCACCCAAAATTCCATGATGATTTTTCCTTTTTCCGAAAAAGGAGGAACATAATACCGGATTTCTTGGATAAAGGACAGCAAAAGGCCCAAAAAATGACGGAGAGACAGATCTTTGTTCTCGTCCCTCATAATTTCCAGAATATGTCTGACTCTGGCCTGATTGTTTTTTACACACAGACTATAATCCACACCAAGTTTTCCGCTGAACTTCCGGATACCCTTGCTTTCCAAAAACCGCATTTTTTCTTCTTCTTGGATTTTCTCTATTTTTTTCAAAAGTTTAGCCTGTTCCTTGGCTAATTTTGATCTTATTTTTTCGAACTCTCCCTTGACTTTTTTGTGGAGACCAGAAGGGGCCGAAAGCTTCAGATCGAAACTTTTTGATGTGGCCTCCACTATGGAAATGTACTCAGAATATTTGCTTTTATCGATCATCTCCTGGGTAAACTTTCTCAGGTCCTGAACCATTCTCCCTCTGGATACCTCGAGATGATCATCCAAGTATTTTCTAAGGTCTTCCGGATAATATCCGAATTCACTCTCTGCTTGTTGCAGTTGAGCCTTAGAGAGATCGAAGGTGATTCTATGCGATTTCCCATCAAAATCTCTCCATCCATATTCGAGACTGTAGCTCTCTGGATTCTCGGTTTTCATAAAAGGCTGGGAATCCTGACCGGCAGCACTCTCTTGACTATTATTCGAAACGGCAAAAGATTTGCCATCAGAGTTACCTGGAGTAGACCATGAAAGATAGATGAGTCCACATATAAGAAAGAGGACTGAAAAAAAGGGGAGAAACGGCGTTTTCATCCTGGATTCATTCAAGAGGAACCGATCCAATCTCTGGGAAGGGGATGAGAGCGCGCACAAGACCCGATACTCCTGAGCTCATCAGCAGGCAAATCGCGATGATGAATAAAGCCATAAAAAGAGCGATGGCTATGTTGTTGTCCTGGATCTCCTGGTACTGATTGATCCGAGGGGTTAATCTATTGAACATCCAAAAACTGAAGAATATGCAAGCGATAGCCAGTACTCCCGCAATAAGAACATAACCCAGGCTGTACAACAACGCCATGGCAAAGTTTCCGAAGTTTTTCTCCTGTCCGATAACAAAAAGCTGGATCACAGCCATAACCGGGTAAAGTGCCTGTTTGACTACTACAGCCTCTCCCAGAAGGATGCCTCCCAGCACTATCCCAACCGAGATGTTCTTTTTCTTAAGCTGCCGTTCCTCATCGAACCGAGGCGACAAGACAAGCAGTAAACGATAGCTGCCGAAGATCAAGACAAAACTGATAAGAATCGAAACAAGAAATTCGAGAAGCCCAAAGATAATCTGTTGAACGCTCATTCTTTTTCAATTCTTTATGACAATGTCATCCTCTGTCCCAAAGGTCTTATCTTTTCCTGCAGAAATGAGGCGAAAGTTGGAGTCTGACAGTCTTTCGTATTTTACTGGATTCCCCCAAGCATCAGATTCGACATAGATTGAACGATTAAAGGTTTGGACTTCTTTGAGGTCATTCGGTGTCCGTCCATTTTGAGCGATGAAAAAATCAATCGCTCTTTCAAGAGAGGTCAAGTTTGTCCGAGTGGTTTTCTCTCTGACTTCGCTGAAAGCCTTGACCTGCTCCTGTAACTGAGACTTGTCTCCTCGTTTAGACACAAAGAGAAAGAAAACCACGATCACGACTAAAAGAAGAATGACCAAAAATCCTTTTATCCTCATTGAATTTCCCCTTTACATTCCTCATTTTGTATCGCTGAGACCCGATGCATCTCACTCCTTCTTCATGAGCAAAAGTGCGGTTTGTCCATTCATTATATAATCGTCAAAGCTTAAGAAACAAGAAAAGAATAAAAAAGGTTATTTTTCTGAGACTTTTCTTATTTTGCGGTCGACTTCATTGAATTCAAACAGATGAGGGAGATAGCCTTCAGCTCCCAGTTGTGCGGCCATATTTTTGAGCTCCTTAGATGATAATTGAGATGCCATGAGAATGATAGGAATGGACTTTGTACTGTTAGATTTTCTCAATATCTCAAAGATCGCAACGCCCCAATCCTCGATCAACCCGATATCAAGAAGAATCACATCAGGCTTTAACTTCGTTACGTGATTTACATTGACCATCCTTGAGGGTGCAGATATCAACACATAGCCGTATTCCTTCAAATATCTCGCCATCAAAGTCACAAGAGCTGGATCATCATTTATGATTAAGATCTTCCTTTTCGCTTTTTTTCGCACGGTGTATTGTTCAATGCGATTCAGAAGCTCTTTGAAATCATAGGGTTTTTTAATGAACACACAAATTCCATCCTGGTAACAGGCCTCCTCGAACTCGGGTAAGTTCATCGCAGTCACAGCAAAAATTGGGATGTCCTTGGTTTCTGGATCCTTTTTTAATTGTATGGTGGCTTCCAGCCCATGCATTCCAGGAAGCAACATATCCATCAGGATCAAGTCTGGCTTGTGCTCCCGGGCAAGTTTGATCCCCTCTTCTCCGCTGAGAGCCACAATGACCTGATATTTCTTTTCTTTGAGTCTGTTTTTAACTATGGCTACAGAGACAGGATCATCTTCCACCAGCAATATTTTTGCCATTTTTATACCTGCCTTGAGTTCCTGCACTTCTCCTTTAATCATGCCAGTATAAAAATATGCAATGGGGTCCTCAGAGCGTCAATCGCCCTTAAGGATGAATCAAGGGGTGATTTTATCCTGGGAAAGAGTGTCTATATAATCCTCGATCGGAAGACTGTCAATCTGTCAGCCAGCTTTTTTAGCTGAGCCTCGGAATCGGCTTTGAGATTGGCCTTACCCACACGCTCAAGCTCCTGGAGGATGGTCCCGATCTTCGAGATATCAGAGGAGAGCGTTTGGATCTCTTGAGAAGATGTAAAATTCTCTTCTGCTTCCTTGACTTTCTGCGACAAAGAATCATAGTTCTTCTTTAAGTTGGGAAGATTCTTTCTTGTCAGACAGATCTCATAGAGATCGTCGCCTTCTTGGGCTTTGGCGAGCCTGTCAAAAGCGTCCTTCACTTCTTCTTCCATGTCTTGCAAATCTCCCTGGAGGGATTTCTTGAGATCCTTTACCCTAGATCGAACGACAAATTTTTCTGTCTCCGACAGATCCTGTTCCAATGCGTCTAAAGCAAGAGATAATTTGTTGAGCTGATCTTGGGATGCAGATTTGAGGTTCAGCTTCGACACACGATCCAACTCTTTCAGGACGTTTTCCATCTTGAGAAGATCAGAGGAAAGATTCTGCATCTCAGAGGACGCTTCGAGGCCCCGCTGAATATTCTTGATGCATTCCGATAAGGATTGAAATTGACGCATCAAGTTGGGCATGCTCTTCACGGTCACTGTATAGATCGAAAGATCATCGCCTTCTTTTGCCTTGGCGAGCTTTAAATGAGCCTGCTGAATTTCCGCCCTCATATCTTCTACAGTTTCAAGGGCACTCTTGATATCTTTTTCTTGACCTGAGAGGCTATCCTTGCCCGATGCTTCATAGAAGAGGAACATGTTCCATACAACAAAAAAGATAAGAAAAAATAAGATAAGTTTCCCCCATTTCATTCTCTGTATAATATTATTCATGGTCTTTCACCTCCCCTGCCTGCCTTCTTACTTAAAATACACATAACGTATTTCTAAATTATTATCCGGCCAGCAGAATCCTATCCCGACTTCAGCCTCCTTACCGTCGATAGTGCCTTTCAGATCCAAACTGAGCGTCTTAGCTGGCGCGGGGATCGGACCTATAGAAGGAAATTGTGAAAGGAGTTTAAGAGCTCTTTCCCTTTCCTCTGGCGGATCACTCGGATGGAGGCCGCAATCATCAGGATGGGCACCGGTTTCCTCCGCATCGTCCCAGCTCTTCTGCTTGATGGCAGAAATAAGCTTAGCTACGAGTTCGTTCAATCCCGCATTTATAGTCTTCTGACCTTCAGGTGGAGACAATGATATTTCACTGGCATACTCTTTCTTCTTTTTCTCATCGAGGCTTTCACCTCCACGGGGTTCGAGATCTTGAATGGTCCAGTTGTCATCTGTAAAAACGAACTCTCCATGCATCTCGATCAAATCATCTCCTTCGATGTATTCATATTCCAGCGCTATCTTAGTGACCCAGTCCGGAACTTCTCCAATCTTGGGGAATAAACGGAGCAATTCAAGAAGAGGAGCAAGTTGTTCTTTGGCTTCGGGACTTTCGAGTTCTTTTTTGGCCTCAGACTCAAGCTCTTCAGAGTATTGCTGTCCCGTGAGACGGGCTATGGTTCGGATATCGAGGTTTTCAAGTGCCTTGACATACTCAAGAACTATTTTTTGACAATCCAGTTTTGGGCACGATTGTCCCTCACTAGACCAAGGATGTACGGAAAGGGTTGTGACCATTAATCCGACCATCAAGAATACGCCGATTCTATTCTTCATTCTTTCCTCCTGTGACTAAATCTCGATCTCTATATATAAGAGCATCATCTGAGTCATCTCATCTCATTCTGTTTCAATTTTTTAGCCAACTTTGTTTCTCTTCTTTCCTTTCAATATATCTATTCGACCACGCACTGGTACATATTGGACAAGATCCAAGGAACAGACTTTGTAAGGTGATCTTTAAGAATGGTAGTGGGGGACTGACGTGATCAATAAAGGCGAGCAAAATTTCATAAAATAGAGGTGCGAAAGACAACAAGACAGATGCGCTGGAGAAGACTTTGAATTCAGCATCTGAAGAAGAAGAGTTGTTAAAAAAGAAGATTTAGCTTGTTAATAGGACGAGAAAAACCTATAAATAAAAGGAATCATTAAAATTTACAGGAGGACGATATGCCGCTGGTGGAGATTCGCATGTTGGAAGGGCGAACGGATCAACAAAAGCGAGCGCTTCTGGATGCAGTGACCGAAGCTGTTCGCGATTCGCTGGGAGTTCCACTGACATCTATCCGGGTTTGGATCCATGAGCTCTCAGCAAAGGAGTATATGGTTGCTGGAGAGCTTTACGCAGACAGGAAAAAATGAGGGAAGTCTATCTCACAGCATGTTATATTTGAATCTTGTATTTTACATCCTCCATTTCGAAAAAGTTGACATAAAAAAGCATGATTGGACTGGAATTCTATTTTGTTGAAGCCGAAAATAACCTTGTGGGAATGATGATTGATCAGCGGTTGATCTAAGTTTGACATCAAATTCTGATGATGATATAAACGGAAAATGCCTAGGGAAAATTCTCGTTTCGACTCATCTTAAGCGTGAAGAAAGTTCGCTGAATGCATATATCTTCAAATGCCTATAAAGTATTGAATGTACTGTTCTGGCTGTTCTATGCAGGAACAGTGATTTTATGGTTCAAGGGCAGTTTTTCTCAATTGAAGTCAATTCCTGTCAGCTATGCGATACCCTTGGTGGGACTAATTGTTACATCGATTATCAAAATCATCATCTACATAAGGAGAAAAAAAGCTAGAGTAATACTCAAAGACAGCAAAAGCATCTTTTTCTTAGTACTATTAATTGCTCTCGCAGTTGCTGTCCGTATTCCCTTTTTGATGCATCACGCTGGCTTGACTCATAGTGATAACGCAATAACAACTTTAATGAGTAAACACATTGCTGAGGGAAAGTTGCCGCCTTTATATTTTTACGGCCAGTTATATCAAGGCTCCCTATTTTCTCATTTCAGTGCCCTGATCATCCTCATTTTCGGTTTCAGTCATTTATTGATGGAGTTGATTATTCTAGCCTTCTATCTCGCTTTTATAGCCATCCAGTTTCATTTTCTTAAAAATATATTTTCTTTAGCTTTTGCTGTAATGGTATCCATCTTCTATTGTCTGCCAATCGGATTCATGGGAATATTGGGATGTTTTTTTATTGCTAATGCATACCCCATGATTCTCTTTCTTGGCTCTTTAATTTTTTATTTATCCTACTTGGTTAGCCTTAAAAACAAAACAAATCTGCTGCCAGCTCTCGGCTTTCTTATGGGAATAACCTTTTGGGCGCATCAAATCAGTATTTTTTTTATCCTTGCAGCTCTGGTGGTATTGGCCTTTAAGATCAACACCCTGTGGAAAAAATATCTGCCCTTACTGTTTTATATCATCATGGGATGCCTTCCTTTATTGATGGCCGAAATCCTTCGGAAATTTCATTTGCTTAAATACCTCTTGCCGGGGGACGGATATGCTCCCGGAGGAATCCAGATCAAAAAAACGATCAAAATGAGTCTGCTACTATTCTCCAAATCGCCAAATTCTCTCAGATATGTTTATTTCTTCCTCTTTCTCCTGGGTTTTTTCGCCTTGCTGTATCCTTCATTCAAAGCCAAAAAGATACAGCCACAAAGTCTCTACAGCCTTTTCTTCCTGTTATTCTTGCCCATTTATTTCATATCCCACTTCAGCAAAATGTATCTTGTCAGGTATCTTTTACCCCTCTATTTCTGTTTACCAGTCTTAATTCTAGGAGTCTTTTGGCTTATTCGGTCAAAATTCAAATACTATCTTATGGGCCTAATCCTTCTATTGCTATTTTTTGGCCTTAATCTGAAGGAGGTGCAAAAAGATCTTCAGGCAGTAAAAAAAAGTCATCGACAAAGATTTCAGACATTAACAGCCATGAAAAAAACAGGAAACCGCTACTGGAGAGGGAATTTCTGGACAGCATACCTTTTCACCGCCCTCTCTGGAGAAGAGCTAATAGCTGATTCTTATTCGGTCAATCGCTACTTCCCTTATCGATTAATGTATGAGAATTTAGGAACAGGGGAGAATTACGTTTTCAATGATGTGGAAAGAAGACGCGCCCTGCATTTTACAAGACTTTTAGAAGCGTGTCATTTGGATTATCAAAAAATTGATCTCGGAGATTATTTGCTCATTCATGATATTAACACGCCTATATGTCCTGCATCCTTATTAGCGCCTGTACATTCAGCATTTCCTGACCCTGAGATATCCCGAAAATATTTCCAAAAAGGGTTTCTAAATATAGATTTTAAAAATATCGGAGAAAAAAAGGGATCCAATTACTGGATCCATGCTGAAATCCCAGGATATAGCTCTTATATAAAAAAATTTCCTTTAGAAAAAGGGCGAACCAAAATTCAATTGCCTTATCCCCGAGAGAAGTCGTTTCCTCTAGAATTTCATTTAAGTTATAAAGGGATAAAAATTGCACAGACGCAGAAAAGGATCAAATGTTCTCCTCCGGACAGTGTCCAAGAGAGAAAAAAAAGAATCGTATTTTTGACTGGTGTCAACTCCACAGTAAAAATTAAAGACAAGCGTATGCACGTTTGTGCTAAGCAAGTGAAAATCGAAATTAACAAGAGAAAAAAATATATCTCAAAGATAAGATTATATCTTTATTCGCCCTTTAAATTCTCTCATCCGTGGTGGTATGGAGACTATCGTCAAGAAGTCGAAATTTATCTCAACGGACAGTCTGTCCGTAAAACAAGCTTGAAGGATGGCTTTAATATCATTTCTATTCCTTTTGACGATTCTCATGCCATAGAGAATGCAATTACTCTCTCGCTTCAATTCAAGTATCATCTCTTTTTTAATTTTGCTCCGTACGGTAAATTGGCTACGCTTTTAGAAAAGATCGAGATAGAGCCTTAGAAACGTCCCCCAACTAGGGATTCATTATCGCATCAATCCGCAATTTAAAATTTTTAAAATTTTTACTTGAAAAATGAGATTGCTTTTGTATAATTAATTTGGCTCTCTTGTGCGGGCTGGAGAGAGCTCACACCTTTTTGGTTCCCATCATCAACCCCCCTTTTGCTGACACAGCCCGCACCACTTCTCATCTTAATGCTTTAAGCCTTTCATTTGTCACCGGTTAAAATAATGGTTCATCGTAATAATGAGTTCCTAAAAGATTGACATAGATCACCCATCACTTTATATAAAAAGAGAGGAATGACTAATAAACGGGGGAAAGTAAAACTTAACAAACTTTTGATAAACTCTTAACAACTCCAGGATAGCTTAACTTGTTTAAGAGAACAAATGGAGAAGAGGACAGAGTGCAAAAAATAATAATATGCTTATTATTTTATATGCTATCAACATCATGCTTTCTTGTTTCAAATAAAATACATGTTGAGGGAGTCGTAACGGATGCCTCAAACGGCTCTCCTATCGCTGGTGTTAGCATGACAATATCTGGTGAAAAAAAAGCTTTCTTCCTGGAGAGGTAAGTTATCCCGATTTAGCTTCCACAACGACTGATAATAATGGATGCTATTCACTATCAATTGAGAAAGACTACGATCTCGGCGGAATCCTGAAGATTTGGTTTCAAGTATCTGGGAATGAAACGTTAGTAAAAGCGATCTCGAACTCGACAGGCGATCATGTAGTAAACGCTCAACTTATCCCAATGAAATAGACTGGAGGATACTGTGATGAATCGATATAACGAATTCAATCACTGAGCTAATTTCTTGAGTATCCCAGCCCAAAACCATTAATGTAATCCTTCCATAAATTGAAAGAAGGTTTGGGAGATATTTCATTCATTAAATGAGGTCCCCGCCACAACTTGATCTGGAAACTTCCAGTGATATGCAGAGAAACAAATACATAGGATTAAAGTTGCTCTATGAGCCTTTCAGTATGTTCCAGGGATATATGAGAGTCATTTTTTTTGGTCTGAAACCTACTTCTCTGCCACGAGAACTTCTAATTTGAAGGGACAAGTATGAATAGGTTGACATAGGTTGCAAAGTCAGATTTAATGACTACTATCCAAGGATCCATCTCATTGAAAAGGAGAGAATCAAGATGAAATCTCGGAGCGTTTTTTTATGCTTGTTTGTTCTTTTTTTGATGCTCCAGCCAGCACAAGCGGATGAGTTGGAGCATATCATGAAATCCATCAAAGCAGGAGATATCTTCGAGCTCAACGAGTACCTTTCCACACCCGAGATGAGGGGCAGGCTTGCCGGTACCGAGGAGTACAACAAAGCAGCACAATGGGCTAAAGCAAAATTCAAAGAATGGGGCTTAGCACCAGTCTATGATGACTTCCTTCAGCCTTTTGAGCTGAGCTATAACGAGACGCACGACAGCGCTTTTTCCCTGATACTCCCTGCCATAGGACAGGAGGGTAAGCCTGAAAATCTCGAAATGGAGATGTATAAGGATTATTGTCCCACCCTCTACAGCGGCTTTGGTGAGGTGGAGGAAGAGGTCGTATTTCTGGGATTTGGCATCACTGCTTCAGAACTCGATTGGGACGACTATAAGGATAGAGATGTTAAAGGGAAAGTGGTGGCGATTGTTGATGGGATGCCGCAGGTCGAAGACAAGGATTTCTCGAAGTACTATCCTCGTCCGTACAAGCTTCAGAATGCAAAGGAACATGAAGCTGGGGGTTTAATCATCATCAATAGAGCCGTTATATCAGGATATGGAACCTACCAGGAAGAACTGCCCATGGTTATGGTCAGCAATAATGTGGCAGAGACTCTTTTTAAGCATAAAGGTTTTGATATCCATAGTATAAGGGCCTTGCTTCGTGATGGGAATCCGCTGCGTTTTGCAACAGGTGTGAGAGCAAAGATCAAAGTCACAGGCGTTCATCACCCAAATGCCTTCACCTCAAATGTGGTTGGAATTATCGAAGGTTCTGATCCCACGCTCAAGGAAGAATACATCATTTTCGGCGGCCACTTGGACGGTGTTGGCCCGTGGCCGCGGCTTCATTCTGCTGCCAGCGACAATGCAAGCGGATCAGCCGTGGTGATGAAACTGGCCCATGCGTTTTCACAACTCAAAAGCCGTCCGAAGAGATCAATCGTGTTTGCCCTTTTCGGTGGAGAGGAACTGGGTCTTCTGGGAAGCAGATACATGGCGGCAAACCTGCCTGATTTTCCTTCCAAACCGGTCCTTATGCTCAACCACGACATGAATGGTGTGGGAAGGGGGCTGCGTATCGCCGGAGGCAAAACCTATCCGGAGTTCTATGAAATCCTAACTAAGGTCAACGAAAAATATTCCATCAATGACAGCATCAATGCAAGCGAGATCAGTCAGAGGTTCGGCAACAGCGACTACGCCCCGTTTGTGGAAAATGGAATCCCGGCTTATTCAACTTGGGTAACAGGAGGTGGAGGTTACGGCGTTCACACAGAAGAGGATACTATTTACGTTATCACACCCAAGATCATGGAGGATATCGTACGGCTTTTTTTCATGGCCGGCTATTTGTTCGCAGATAAATAAAAATCGTCACTTAACAGGATCGTCTTTATCCAGAACGTCACGTTTGAAAGTAAAGCCTAATAGCGTCAAACTTTCAGGATGGCCTTTAGAATCCAGAGTGAATGAGACAAGGTCACTGCCTCTCCATTCCGCTTCCCAGCGTGCGCGGAAGGTATCGTAGTGCCAATGCTCAAGCTCTCCCACAAATCCTTTTCCATAGCGCAGTACGAGCTTACTATCATAGGCAACGTTGACTGTCCCATAAAGTGGATCGCAATAGGTTCCTGCATATTTATCCAGCAGCAGAGAGGGATGCGTGTCGGGAATTCTTTCCTCCTCTACTTTTTTTCTTCTGGTTTCGTTCTTCTCCTTGAGTTCGGTATAGAGCTTCTGGAACTCTCTGCTCCAGTCGCGCAAAGGTCTCTCGGCATAGAGATCGAACACCCTATACATCAAGGCGTGTCGGACCTCAGCATGGTCAAGATTCCCAAGCACATATACGCCCAGGCGTTCATCCCGAATGAGGCCTATGATGGCAACCATCCCGTCGATGCTCCCAGTATGAAAATCAACTGCACGGCCGTTGTAGTCATGCTGAAACCAGCCGAGGCTGTAAGTCGTCCAGTGGGGCTGTGTGAGTCGGGCTGTGGGGTAAAACTCTTGTCTGTCGACAATAAACTGCGGCGTAAAGAGCTCCTTACGCACGGATTCGCTGAGCACAGACTTTTCATCTCCCTCCTCGAGCATGAAAAGCATCCATTTGGCCATGTCATGAACGCTCGACCAGACAGAGCCAGCTGGAGCGACACTATCGACACTCGCGTTTTGGATGACTCGGACTCTTCCATCCATAAGATAGTGAGGTGTAGCGACGTTGGGACGTCCCTTGGTATCGGCTAAAAGAGGAACACTATCTTTCATACCAATCTAAGCTTTGTGAAAATAGGCATCCTTCTTTTCTCCTTTACCCTAATAATTTCTTGAAATGAACATGGCACAATCGAAAAGGCAATATCAACGACATAGGGAATCGATCTTAACAGACTCTTTACAACCTATTAACGACTCTCTGACTTACTTTTTTTCAAGAGCTTTGAGAATCGCCTTTTTAAATTCAGAATTCACCTCAGCCCCATGAGATTCAGCCTGCTCTAAGTATTTCAAAGCTCTTTCATAATGCTTGGACATGTAATAGAGATTGGCCAGATTATTGTAAGCCTTTCCATGTTGAGGGTCAGCCTCTATTGTCTTGAGCCACTGGTCATGAGCCTCCTGGAATTGTTTCATTCTGAAAAGGATATTTCCGTGCTGATAACAATATTCAGCCGGCATCTGGCTTTCAGGAGGCAGAGGATTCGTTAATCTGCTGTTTATGGTTTCAATTTGATTTTCAAGAGATAAAATTGCAGCAGTAATTTTGCCCTTTTCTTCTGGGTCTGTCGTCTTTGAAAGCTGCTCTTTATATTGTTCAAGGTTATTTCTCTGTTCATCACTCTGCCTTCTGAGTTGGGCTATATAATCTTCATAGGCAAGTTTATACATTTGATTCATAAGGCTAAAATTTTCTTTGGCCTCTTCAATATGATTCAAAGCTTTCTCGAAATTCTCTTTCTTGTGATAAAGGGTTGCCAGATAAAAATGCGCCTGGGCATGTTGCGGAAAAATTTCCAGGCATTTGTTCAATTCTTTTTCGGCCTTGCTGTAATCTTCTTTATGGAAGTGCTCTTTTCCTTTTTCAAAATTCTTCACGGAAAGCCTGTACTTTTCATACATTTTTTTTTCATTCATGAAGAAGCCTTTCTGGCTGTAGGCGAGTTGTGTTTGCAGAATGAAAAAACATATAGATAAGAAAATAAAAATTTGACTCTTCAATAAATCCCCTTTTCTTCTCATTTCTTCATAACCTCCTATTTTCATACTAGATGAATGTTTTGCAAAAATCCATCAAAATCCTAAAACATCTCTATATCCATAATTGCTAAGATCACAGATAATCAGCGTTCTGTTAATTTGACCAGATAAGAAAAAGCCCTCTTCCCGAGAACTCGGGAAGAGGGCTTCGAGTTTCTGCTCTGACTTCAGGTTAGAATATGAACTTGACTCCCAACCTTAGCGAAATTGGAGCAAAGTAATCCATTTCCTGTCCAAATCGAGGATCCTTGTTATACCCAATCGCTTCCAATTCCCAATTCGTAGAAAGCAATTGATCTTCCGTCACAGCTACTCTGCCTTGTGTTAAGCGAGACCAAATACGGCGAGCAGTCCCGACATTGAAAACATTATCGGCATTGATGTTGACTTGGAGTCTGTATCTTTCAGTGAGCTTCAAATTGTATTCCGCATAGGCGTTGGCAAACCATAAGAAAGACGTCCGTCCCATATTACCCCTGTTAAAGGGGTAGTAACCATTCGCCTCGACTGTCCATTCTTCTGTGACAGGAGTTCCACTCATCGCATTCACAACCGCACCAATAGTTAAGTCGAAGGGGAAAGTGTAAGCACCGTAGAACTTGAAAAAGTGAGTTCTGTCCGTTGGCATGACTCCATCTTGCTTCTCAAGGTCTTTTGTGTAGGCCAGATGCCAGAGATCAAAGTATCTTTCGAGGTTGGGGCCGACTCTTCCATATTCATCAGAACTTGCCAGTCCGGAATAGTTGCCTGTCAGTCTGCTCCAGGTATAAGAGAAGCCTGCAAGCCAGTTGTCGCTAAAGCGCTTGTCCAAATCAAAATTAACAGCCCAGTATTCGCGTTTGGCTTTAGGCGTTTCAGGGAAACGAGGATCGAATTTACCGGTGCCCACACCCTGATGTTGTGAATAACCATAGCCTGGATTAGTCGTATAATATTCTTCCCCTACCCCAGGTACAAAAACACCCACATCTTCAATAGCATAGCGGAGATGCTTTTGAACCAGACGAACCGAAAGGGACAGATTCTCCATCAATTCTCTTTCCACACCAAAAGAGATTTCCTGCTGGCTCATGGGTTTCAAATCAGGATCCGTGCTTTCAAAAGATGGGTGACGCCAATTGTTTACGCTCAGCAGCGTTCCCGGATAGTATCCATTTACTCCAATCTGATCCCATTCATAGCTATCCAATGTGTAGTAGGCACTAACCCATTTAAATCCGCCATAAGCATCTGAGGCCATATACAGCTTAAATACATCGAAGTATAAACCGTAACTTCCAAAGATTTTTGTGGTCGAATCACCAAATACATCGTAAGTGAATCCGATTCTTGGGGCTAGTTTATCGCCGAATGTGAACTCGATGGGCTTGACATCCTTAAACCCTTCCTCGTCACTATAGCTGGGAATGTATTCGTATTCAGTACGAATTCCAGCATTTAGAGTGAACTTGTTGTCCAGGAATTCGGGAGTCCAGCTGTCCTGGAGGTAAAGTGCCCACCTGTTACTATGGGGTTGATAGAATGATCCGTAAGGGCCAGTTGCATCATTTCCACGAACACCATAGAAGCCATATATTCCCCGGCCTGCACCTACAACCTCTCCCCCCAGGATATGTTCCCTATCCCATGCCAGGTAGACAATGGGTTGAGAGTTTGTCTGATCAACATCTTCCGATTGGCGAACCCATTGAACACCCGCTTTCCAGGAATGCTCGCCAGCCAAATCCACAAACAAGTTGAAGTCCGCATTGACATACCCCTTGGCTCTGACCAATTTCTTTGTTTCCATTACTGCGCCTCTGGAGAATGGCTGCCATCCTGCATCTCTTATATACTGCTCAGGAATATCATTTGTGGGATCCGCATCTGTATTGAATTGCGCGTTTGATGTGTTAGGGTATCCGCCTGTCTCTGACTGAAAGCGCCACCACGGTGTATCTGCAGTAACCAGTTGATCTTTTGTGTCGGTGAAGAAATAACCACCACGGAGGCCGATCAAAAAGTTGTTTCCCAGGGTTATGTCAGCGCTTCCGGCGGCAGACCAGTTGGGGTAGGAATAACCGTAAGCCTCATAATCTGTATCTGGATTGCCTGAGCCATCTCTAGGGGGAAGATCTCCTTTGTATTTGCTGAAGTTATTAACAAGACTGGCGCTCAAGCGCAAATTCCTGAGGGGCTGTGCAGTAATCTTACCCTGAAAATTATACCATCTCCAATTCTGGAGGGAATCCCTCTTTTCATTATTGACGGTAAATGTGACATGTCGTGTTGTGTCTTGAAAGACAGGCAGAAGCGAGCCAAAGAACCAAAGCCTGTCCTTTAAAATATAACCGCCAAAATTAAAGCCGAATTCGTATCTGTGAACCGTATCCTTTCCATACATCTCCTGGTAGTTAACATACTCTGATTGGGAGACATCTTCTGGCTTCAAACGGAGGGTGTCCCTTTCTTTGCCTTCTAGCTTTGAGCCGCTGTAGAAACCTACAAGTTCGCCGTGATATTCATTTCCTCCAGAGCGAGTGATCACACTGACAACACCGCCCATGGCGCCTCCATACTCTGCCGCGTAACCGCTAGCTTTGATTTGAATTTCATCCACAAATTCAAACGCGGCACTTTGAGCACGAGTTCCTCTTACCATGTGAGTAATATCTGTGCCATCGATATAATACATGTTTTCAGCTCCGGAAGCCCCATCCACGGATATTCCGCCAAGCCAAGGCTCATTAGACACGCCCGAGACGGCCGTGACCAAGGTGTCGAAGTTTCTACCTCTAGGCAGCTTGGTAAACATTTCCTGGTCCATCGTCATTCCTTTGTACGTGCTCTTTACATCAATCAACGGCGACTGACCTATAACAGTGATTTGTTCTTCTATTGCACCCATCTCCATGGTGATATCGACTGTGATGGTTTCCTCTACACGAAGGATAATATCCTGCCTGACTACAGGTTTAAATCCTGTAAGGTTATATGTAAGGGTGTATGTACCAGGTGGCAATGCAAGAAGACGATAGGTTCCATTTTCATCTGTTATCGCCGAAGATTTGCCTATTACTTTTGGGCTGGTGGCTTCCACTGTCACACCAGGTAGAGGAGTACCTTCTGCATCTTTGACTTCTCCGATAATCCTTCCAATCGGCCTCTGTGCTGCGAGCGAACCAACAAGCAGTACCAAGCAAGTTGTTACGAAAAAGAAAGTCCGAAATTTACTCAATCTCTTCTCCTTTTAGTGTCCCTCTTCCCTATGAACGGGATTTTTGGGACTGTTAGTTGTTCCGCTAAGCGTTCGATTTTCGAGTTGATCGCTTAACAGAAACGCCAATTCCCTTATGAGTATGAATGAAGCTTTTTCGCTTCCAATACTTCACTTCATACTTTCCTTTTGCCTTTTTTGGTTGACTATCTGTTTAATTTCACCCCCAAATTATGATATTTTTTATCTGGATCATTTGATGTGCAATATTTGTGCCAGATACAATCAAACATCTAATATATGCATTTTATTTAGAATCAATATCTTATTTATATGATTGTTTTTTATTTCTGTATCTAAATGCAAATTTTTGGATTTGATTCATTTTTTTGGATGAGAAGAAGCTTGAATGAATAAGTTGACTTCGGGTATAAAGTCGGATTTAATTATTACAACTTTTGGGAATGTCTCAATGAAAAAAGAGGAAGGGGATATGAAGATATCAAGACTGATTCTGTTCTTATCGCTTCTTTTTATTTCTTTATTTTTATACGAATGTAAAGCTGATTGGAAGAAAGACCTAACAGAACTTGGATTTTACGCTATTCTTGATGGAGAAGCGTATCTTCTAAAATTTAAAAATTTAGGAAAAGGTAACACACGTCGCAGGCTTCTTAGTACTGAATTCGGTGAAATTCCAACGATTAAAAAGAACGACTTCATACTGCTTTATGGGGATATGCCCGAAGGACCCTTTGAAACCACAGTTGAAATGCTTAGATACGAAATATCACAAGCGGATAATACTTATATATTCGGAAAGTCATTGGGAGAAATTGATAATTCTTTCAAAGTGATTCCTATGGGTAGTTTTAGAGGAAGAAAATTAATCCAGCTAATCCCAGTAGACGAGATTGTAGATGGTGTCTATTTCTTTCATAAAAATGTAGGGCTTAATTCAGACGCGTATCTTGGATTTAAAATAGAAGGATTTATCAAACTAGAAACTGGAGATAAAACTCCTTTGCGGGAACAAGTCGATGCTTTCAGTAGGGTCAGAGAGAAAACTACTCGAACAAACTTGACCTCTCTTGAAAGGGCGATTGATTTTTTTATCGCTCAAAATGATAGGACTCCGAATGACCTCAGAGAAGTTCAAACCTTTAGTCGTTCAGTCTATGTTGAATCTGATGCTTGGGGGAATCCAATAAAATATGAAAGGATTTCAGACTCTAAATATCGCCTAATCTCTGCAGGAAAGGACAAAACCTTCAATACAGAAGATGACATCATTATCAAGAACTAAGTATTAAATTTTTTAAGGTGGGGTACTATAAAATGTGCGATCTATAACTTCAAAAAAGTAAATAAATGTTCAATCCATTCATAAAGAGACATATGATCTTGAGCGTCTGTAAATATGCTGAATGAAAGGTGAAAGATCCAAGATGTCAGTAAAGAATTAATGACTATAAGAAAAAAAACAAAAGGACCTTTGAGCAGATAATATATAATATTTTTTTCTTTCCGTTCCCAAATAAGTCCCATTTTTTTTCCTCATATATTTAGTCGTTTTAGATGATAATGTTTCGTAAAATGAATGATTAAGAATTGGAGAAAAAAGGAGATTGATCTGATGAAGAGAAAGCTTGCTTTGTTTTTGGTGATATTACTGCTTTTTCCGCTGGTTTCTTTCACCCAGACCGGTCAGAGAATGGTGCTTACCTTTCGGTCTCAAGGAGCCACGAAGGTTATAGGCCCTTATGGTCCTGCCGGTGTTTCAGTCAAGGCCGAAGGGTATGCCCATTTGATCCCCGGTTCTAAAGGGAAATTCACTGGGACGGGAGAAATCTATGTGACCATGGATTTCGACTACAAGAAAACAGGAGCTTTCAGCATAAGCCAGCTCAAAGGGGAAGGGTCTCTCGAAGTTGTGGGGGAAACAGAAGGGAAATACCTGCGATTCTATTTTAAGCACCGCAACATCCCCTGTAAGGGAGAAATTATAATCAATTATCCCGCTCCGATGGGGACGCAGAAAGAGCCTTATGAAGATAACTTTGATCCCCATGTACTTGCACCTGGGGAAAATCCGGGAGCGAAAATCGAACTGAAAGATGGAGCAACAGGAACGTTCAGTTTTGGACCCAAGAGTTTTGGAGAGGGTGTCCAGATTATGTCTTGGAAGACAGATTTCGCACTGGATGGTGCGGAGTTGTGGAGGATTGCAGTCGAGGGAGAGGAGATCGATACCACGCAGTCCCCAATTAGGAATAAGAAGCTGCAGAATAAAAGCAAGGAATTGCCCATCGCCATGCAGTATAAATGGATGCTGATAGGTGAGTTTGTTCTAATCGGAAAGGGAAGCGCTAGACAATTTTATGATGGCCATGTTTTTTCGGCGAATATAACTCCTGCAATCCTGTTCGACCACTGGGATCTTTATAGGATCGAAAAGATAAAGAGCGCGGATGACTGGGACGAGGGCGATCTGACCGGTCAGCCCATCGGAGGAAAGGTGAGTGGAAATACTGTGCAGTTGAAATGGCCGGAGTTTAATGCTTTGGAACGCTATATGTGCATCCCGAGGAAATCCTATTTGGGGAAGGTCCCTCATCGGCCCAATTTCGAATCCAAAGAATTCATCGGGTACATTTCGAGGGAGAAAATGCCTTTGGTGGACGGCCATGTCCTCACTGGGGGCATGTCGGACTGGCTGAAATACAAGATCAGACTCATTAAGTTGGATTAAATAATTCGGCAAGTGGATACCCAACCCCTTAATTATCTTCTTGAATTTCTTAATAAGCTTGATAAGGGAAGATGAATGAAACGAAAAATCTTTTTAAAAACAAGTGGTGCCTATTCCTTGTTGCTAGATTGATCCTTTCCCCCGGGCTGCTCCCTTACCTAAACGACTGATTCGCGGCTTTTCCTAACGACCACTGAACATGAACTCCCGAGAGGCAAGATCTCACGAGGATCATATGCTGTTTTCAAAGACAGGGAAGCGAATGCAGAGCAAGAAACGATTAAAGCCCAGGCAGAGACTGAGCAGCAGAATATGGAATTGGTAAGAAAAGTGGTTGAGGAATGGAACAAAAGAAATGCTGAGTTTTTTATTGAGGCGTATGCTCCTGACTAATTTTGCTATTCTCCATCAGGAAGTCCCAATCCAATTTCCCTAAAAGAAAATTTAAAGATGTTAAAGATGTTTTGGAAAGCTTTCCGTGACCTCAATATGATTATTGAAGAATCAATGGCTGTTTTATTGAAAATTCAGACCCCTATTAAAAAGATACAACCTTGCAATGTAAGATATCATAAGGATTTCTAGGAAGTAGATGATTCCAATACAAAAATAACCTTGAAAAGATTAATCAAGGCATATTATAAAAATCAGTAGCTAAAAGATTGACATAAACCTTCCATCACTCTATCTTAAAAGAGAGGAATCGTTAAAAACGGGGAATCATGAAAAAATTCATATCTTTGTTTTTGGTGTTCTCTATCTTGGCACTTTCAGGGAACTTATTTGCTAAGGAAAAACGTGGAGCTAATATTGCAATATACACGGTAGGAGTTGGTGAAATAAAGCCAAAGATGGAAGGAACACCGTGGGAGACAATAAGACCTGAAATAAGAGGGGAATTAATCGCGGTTAACCAGAACTCGTTGTTATTACTGGAACGAAATTCAGGAACTGATGTGACTGTTGATATTAGTGAAATTAAGGCAGTCAGAATTATTAAAAAATCGAAGGCATTAGTTGGTCTTTTTATTGGTGGGCTTGTAGGAGCTGGTTTCGGACTCTTGACCTACTCAGAGTCCAACTTTTTTGATTTTGGTGCAAGTGGCAATGCAGCTGGGGGAGCAATATTATTTGGCCTACCTGGATTAGTTATTGGAGCAGTTTTAGGAACTGACAAAACAATCAAATTTGAAGGCAAATCCAACTCAGAAATACAAGAGATTCTGGAGACACTTCGCAAAAAAGCCAGGATTAAAAACGCTCAGTAAATAATTTCTCCTAAACCTTTGCATCCTGAATATTTCTACTTCTCATCTTGCGTAGTACCCATTTTTATGATGAACCATATTTTTCAGGAAGGAATCTTTTTTGGTATCTTGAAAAGGAAAAAAGGCATTAAAACAGTTATGAAAACACAAATAAGTGAAATGGAACCTGTCCCATCATTTTAAATGGGATAAAAGTTTTAAATATCAAACAAATTTTCCTTTTGCATTGATTCACTTCTTTCTTTGTGATATAAATCTGAGAGTCTGCGTTGGGGGACAACATGAATCCAACAAGACGGGAGGAATTTCTACTTAAATCAAAAGGCAGAATTCTTCCCCCACATCTATAAACCAAAAAAGGAGGGATTTTATGAGAGGTAAAATTTCAATCTTTTTAATTGTGAGCTTTTTAGTTAGTCTATTTGTTCTAACAAGCCTTGCTAAAGCTGAGGAGCAGAACAAGACAAATCAAAAAGTAGAAGTGAATTTATACTATGATTTATTGCCAGGTATTGACCAGCAAGCCTACCAAGAATGGGCCAAGAAGGCAATTGCCTTTGTGATGCAATCACCAGGGCTCATTGAATTTCGTGCCAATCGCAATGTTTTGGGTTCACCGTTTGTACGTTCAACTACTGTATGGCAAACTCTAACTGATTGGGCCAATTTTGCTCAAAGTGAAGAATGGGAGAAAATTGCGGCAGAGCTCCGTGATTCGTTTGGAGTCAACATTAGAGTTGAAATTTGGGGTCCATCACCTATTGTGCCTGAGCCTCTTCGACCAAAGAAATAGACTTATCACATAAGCTCAAGGAGAAGTAGACTACAAAATAGATTTCTCGGTTAGGACAGTCGCTGAAATAAAGTGGCGACTGACAATTTTAAGGGGCGGGTAATCTATTTAAACATCCTCATCAAGGAATTAAGGAGGGAAAAATGAAAAAACTTCTCATGATTATTCCTTTGGTCATTCTGCTTTGTTTTACTTTTGGCTGCCAAAAGCAGGCTGAAGAAGTAATCACTGAAGAAGAAGCGAAAGCTATTCATAACCTCTATGTAGAAGCTAGAAATACAGTTAACCTGGATTTGCTCGATGAAATTTATGCCGAAGATGTTGTGGTGCATGATTGCAGTGCTCCTGAAGACATCATCGGTCTAGATGCTTTGAAACAGTACTATTCAAACAACCATAGAGCTTTGCCTGATCTCCATATGACAATCGATGATATGATTGTTAAAGGTGATAGGACTGTAACTGTTTGGACCTTGTCAGGCACAAATACAGGTCCGCTTCACACACATTTAGGCGATATGCCTGCGACGGGAAATAAAGTTCATTTTTCAGGAGTCGCTATCGACCGTTTTGATGAAGGCAAGATAGTAGAGGAATGGGTTTATTTCAATGTGCTCCAGTTGATGCAACAATTAGGTTTTACTATTGTTCCTCCGCAGCCTCCAGAACCGCAAGAAGAGAAAAAGTAGCTAATCAGAAACCAAGTTTTCAGAGAGGGGGAAGCGATGAAACAACTTTACATTATTCTGCCTTTGGCTTTGATTCTAAGCTTTATGGTCGGTTTCCAGGACAGGGAAGCGATGACAGAGTCTGAAGCGATGAAAGCCCAGGCAGAGGTTGAGGAACAGAATAAGGAGATAGTGCGAGATTTTTTCAAGGCGATTGATGAAAGAAATACAGAAAAACTCATGGAACTCTTACCTATTGATTTTAGCCTTACATCTCCAGATATAACTGAATTCACAGGGAGAGTTAAACTTGTCCATTTTAGAGATGCATTTTATGAATCTTTTCCAGATGCTTCCCATACGATTGACGAGCTAATAGCTGAAGGTGATAAAGTCGCAGTTAAACTCCATATAAACGCTACGCATGAAGCTGAGTATGAGGGAATTCCTGCAACTGGAAAGAAAGTGACGCAGTACGGAATGCACATCATGAGGATTGTTGACGGGCAAATCAAGGAAATTTGGGTTTTTGAGGACGTCTTAGGTTTAATGCAGCAACTCGGCATGGAGCTTAAGCCGAAGGAGGGAGAGAAGTAGATTTTTTTTCATTAAGCTGAACTTGATTTGATTTGCCTTTTCAGTTCTTGTGTTGGTCAACGTACATAATTTAGAACAATCCTCCAGTAGTCTCGGTCAGCAATTCGGGTAGTAATTCTAGACAAAATTAAGCTATAGATTCCTTTTCTAAAATTCGTGTGGACAAATTGAGGACAAAATCACCCAAAATGGCTCAATTTAATTGACTCAGGCTAAAAACAGAAAATAAGGTAAGTTGCTGATAAATAAAGGAAAAAAAATATGACCCGTCCAGGACTCGAACCTGGAACCCGCGGATTAAGAGTCCGCTGCTCTACCAGTTGAGCTAACGGGCCATGAAGTATCTCATAGTTTAGAAAAGTCATAATGTGTTGTCAAATTGAAGAAGCCATAATTTAGGGGGGCTTGCCTGGCCAAGAACCTCCATCATTTGCACAGGGCCTTTGATTTTCTTATAATTGCACACAAGGAGTTATACCTTCGATGGACCTGAATATTTTGCTCATCATTGTTTTAGGTATTCTTCTGTTTCTCCTGCTCTTTCTTCTTTGGTCGCAGAAAACCACCGCCTCCAAAGTCGAAGAAATTAAAAAACTCCAAGTCCAAGACAAGGCACTTTCTCTCATGCAGCAACAGATCGGACAGCTCACCCAAAACATAAACCAGCAGCTCCAAAGCATGAGCCATCAATTCCAAAAAACAACCGGCCATATTGGGGGGACACTGGGCGATGTAAAAAAAGACCTGGGCAAGATGGAAGAGGTCACCCGTGAGGTGCTCGAAAAGGCCAAAAACATCTCAAACCTGGAAAATCTTCTGCGTGCGCCCAAATTCCGGGGAGGATTCGGAGAGCTCTTTCTCGGGGACCTGCTGGCTCAAATACTTCCCCCTGTCTACTTCAGCCTTCAATACAAATTCAAGAGCGGCGAGGCAGTCGATGCAGCGATTCATATCGGTGAGAATATGGTCCCGATCGACGCCAAATTCCCTTTGGAAAATTTCCAAAAGTATATGAACGAAGAACAACAAACTAAAAGAGAGGACCTGAGAAAGCGATTTGTTTCAGATGTAAAAAAACACATCGGTGAGATCGCAAAAAAGTATATCCTTCCTGATGAGGGCACGTATGACTTTGCCCTGATGTACATCCCAGCCGAAAACATTTACTACGAGACCATTCTCAAAGATGAAAGTTTGGGAGAGGAGCGAAGCATCTTTTCCTTTGCCATGAAGAAAAGAGTCATACCTGTCTCTCCCAACTCTTTTTACGCCTACTTACAGGTTATTGTACAGGGGCTTAAAGGACTCCAAATCGAAAAATCTGCCCGTGAAATCTTTCAGAGAATCATGAGACTTCAGGGAGACCTGACGCGATTCAAGAAAGATTTCGAGGTGCTGGGAACTCATCTTGTTCATGCGAAAACAAAGTATGATGATGCAGATAAGCGGTTGGATAAATTTGCAGATAAACTGGAGCTTGTCAGTAGCGAACAGATCGAGAAACTTCCTGAGAAACCTAAAGATCTGAACGGCCCAGAGGATAAAGAGGATTAATTCTCTTCAAGTTCCTTTCCAATCTGGCTGATCAAATCTGGGGTGGCAATCAGGACAAGGGTATCACCTTCCTGAATTTTTGTCTCCTTTGAAGGATTGAAATCATACTTCGCTTTTCCTGCCCTTTTGAGAGCAACAAGAAGGGAACCTGTCTCTTTATCTATATTTGCCTCTTGTATGGTGCAGCCCACCAGTCGGGAACCTTTTTTGACGTGGAATTCTTCAAACCGAAGAACCTCTTCTCTGTCCCTGAGCATCATATCCAGAAAAGTCACCACAGCCGGCCGGATCATCTCCGAGATCATGCGCATTCCTCCTATAAACGATGGAGACACGACCGCATCCGAACCCGCCTTGAATATTTTCTTGTGAGATTTGACATCGATGCCCTTGGTCACGATTCTGATATCAGGATTGAGGCTCCTTGCATGACAAAAAGATTGGCCTCATCTGTGGGGAGAGAGAGCAGTATTCCTTTGGCCTTTTCGATTCCAGCCTGAATGAGGACATTGTCTTCTGTGGGGTCACCGTGGACAAAGAGTATATTCCCCAAAACGGAAAGCTTTTCGATTTTTTCTTGAAGGGGCTCAATCACAACGAAGGACCTTTTGGTCAGGATGAGCTCTTGGATGATGGTTAAAGCTGTCTCATCCGATCCACAGACAATATAGTGATCCTTTAACTTAGATATCTCTTTTTCCATTCGTCGTCTCCCGAGAATGTTTGTTAGCTCTCCCTCGATAATAAAGCTGGTTATAGAAGTTACTGCAAAGGCAATCGTGCCCAGGCACAGGAAGATGAAAATGACGGTGAATATTCTGGCTGCGGGATTTGTGCTGATGTCCACGACTTCTCCATAGCCAACAGTGGACAGGGTTATGACAGTCATGTAGAGACTATCCAGGAGGGACCACCTTCCTCCCCCAATAATCATGAATCCTCCAACACCGATAAAGAGGACCGAAAAGAACAATGCGAGAGAGAGAAAAACTCTCTTTTTTCCTGTCATGCTGCTTCTTTCCCTTGTTCTGTTCGATTATAAAAAAATAATCTGGCTCTGACAATACGAAAAATCGATCCGAAGGTGCCCCAATGGAATATGAAGGACTAAGGTTTTTTTGCCAGAAGTGCGACTGTCTCCAGAAATTCTGTGAAAGGGAACATATCGAAGGCAGAAAAGGATTGAATCGAATATCCCCTTTTGATCCAGTCTTTAAGATCCCGGATGTGGGTTTTCAAGCAGCAGGAGATCGAACACACGGAATGAGGCCTATGGCTGGCTATGGTTTCGATGAGGGAACTCGCGCAACCCGATCGTGGGGGATCGATAAGCACGAAGTCGTCTGGAAAGAGACGAGCTCGATGTGTGTATGTCTCTACAGAAGAGCATATGAATGATGCACGACCGATTCCCTGATAATCCGCATTTCTCCTTGCACTTTCTATGGCTTTTTTACTGTTATCGACTCCGATGATCTCCGTGTCGTTTTTTGTAAGAAAGAGAGAAAACAGTCCCACTCCGCAAAAGAGATCAATAATTCTTCGGAAGCTTATCTTTTGAGATTTCTTTTGGACATCTTCCAAAAGCCTGGGTGTCAATTGAATATTCGACTGGAAGAAAGCGTCATGATGAGAAAAAATATTTTTCCCACGGATGGCATGGAGGAGATAAGGCTCTCCAAAATCGCTCTTCTGGGAAGGGATCGATACACCTTTGAGGCTTGGAATTTTGGCAAGCAGCAAATCCGCAAGTTCAGCATATGAACGGCGCTTAGATCGCTTCACAAACAAAATTAGATGAGCATGTTTATTTCCGTGAGTGAGCTGAACCTCGAAGCCGTCGACCCAATATCCGGATAAATTCTGGGATATGACTCCAATGGTGTCGGACACGAGCTTTCTTCCCCATCCAGGAAGAATCCAGATCGCCTCAGAAGCTGGAATTTCCCCTGAAAGAGGATCTGTCCCTTTCACTTCAAATTTTCGGGGATTGCCGAATATCTTGAATTTGGCGCGGTTGCGGAATCCCTGTTCTAAGACTGTGGGCATAATATTCATACACAGGTGACTGTAAGTGATTTCCGATAGGAATTTTTTTACTTGGGCTGTTTTCAGCCGCAGGGTTTGTCTATATGCTTTCAAAAGAGTCAATCGGGATTAGACATTCATTGTCTTCACAACTTTAGTCTTAGATTCTGATTGTAGAGGAGGACATTCAAATATTCAAGCTGCGTTAGCGGAGATTCGCATCATTTGAAGGCTCCTTGGAAGACGATTTCGAAGGACGTGCCGTGGTTTCTTTCGATGGATAATGTTCCTTGGAGCTGCTCGACCAACATAGTCACCAATTGAAGACCCAATGAGTCGGTATTTAAAACATCCAGACTTCTCGGCAAACCCACGCCATCATCGCTCACCACAAGCTTGAACTTGTTCTTGTTTTCAGGCTGAAGGACGATTCGAATTTTGCCTTTTTCTCTCCCTGAAAAAGCATGCTTGAGCGAATTGGAGACCAGCTCATTGACAATCAGACCACATGGAATAGATGTATTGATATCGAGATACACGCCATTCACATCGACATCCAGTTCCACGGATGCAGAATTCACACCATAGGACATGAAAAGATGACTCGCGAGACTCTTGAGGTATTCACAAAAATCGATTCTTGCCATATCCTCCGACCTGTACAATTTCTCGTGTACAAGAGCCATGGATCGCACCCGTTGTCTGCTTTCCTGAAACATATCGAGGGAAGGTTCATCTTGGATATATCGAGACTGGAGATTGAGCAGGCTGGAGATGATCTGAAGATTGTTCTTGACCCTGTGGTGAATTTCACGAAGAAGGACCTCTTTTTCCAGGAGCGAAGCCTTGAGTCTTTCCTCGGCCATCTTGCGAGCTGTGATATCCCAAATATAGCTGCGTGTCCCGACGACCCTCTTCCCTCTCTTTATGGCTTTTGCATCGACCTCAAGATAGATGGGAGTGCCATCTTTTTTTACACCTTTGAACTCATACCTGGAGGGAGCTTTTTTGCCTTGTATACGCTTATTATGATACCGAAGGACCATATCTATATCATCAGGATGAACGACAGAATGGATGGACTGAGACTCCAATTCTTCCTCGGAATATCCGAACAATTGTGCATATCTCTTGTTTACGTATTTGAAATTCCCCCCCCTGTCATCGATCAAAATGGCTATTCCTGCTTTCTCAACCAGGTCTCTATACCGCTCCTCTGATTCCTCTAAGGCCTCTTCTGTTTTTTTTCTCTCTGTGATATCACGGCTTACACCAACCAGCCCCACGATATCTCCATTCTCATCGAGGATGGGAGATTTTGTCGTTTCAAAGAAAGTCATCTCCCCATTTTGATGAAGAAGACCTTCCTCCCCTTGGTAAGTTTTTCCGGTCTGTAAAACTTTTTGGTCGCTCTTGCGGCACTCTTCAGCCAGTGTCGGAGGCAGGATCTCTGTGTCGGTTTTTCCTATCATATCTTTTCTTTCTTTCCCGACCAATTTTTCATAAGCCCTGTTTATAACGATGTTTCTGCCCTCTGTGTCTTTGAAATAAATAGAAGCGGGGATAGCCTCGATTAATGCCCGAATCTGTTTCTCGCTTTGACTGAGGGCGTAAGTAGCCCGTTTCCGTTCGATGGCCATGGCAACCTGTTCGGCAATGAAAGTCAAAACATTTTTTTCTTCCTCCGTGTACCGGACTCCTTCTGTGTAACTCTGGACAGTCAGCACACCTATGACCCTGCCTCCGATCTTGAGAGGGACGCCGAGCCAATCGATGGAAGGCGGTCCTATGGATACAACCTCCCCTTTCTCCTCGAGATCTGCAAAGACTTCGGGGGATGCTAAAAGGGATTGACCAGTCCGAAGGACATATTCAGTCAAGCCTTGACCCAATGGCTGAGGACCAGGATTTTCTTCCTCCTCATCGACAAAGTATGGAAAATGAAGCATACCAGATCTCTCATCCAG
>SMTZ1_10000338_pt1 | contig 55492 bp, 44 predicted proteins | sample DeeMarSWOR136_30_FD_25667 | JGI IMG/M metagenome (IMG submission 25667) | reverse complement strand
GCGCCACTGCACGTATGGACCAATCTACTCCGCGAAATTGTGCGAAAACGATCTTCTGACGAGAGGCGCAGGCTTTTCTGGAGTAACGCACATCACTTCTACGGCCTTTCGTGAGCTGTCCCTGGCGGTAACTCTGTCCCTGTTTATCTACAGGTCTCATGTACGACCATTGTTCCTCATTGAGGTGATCGTAATCTAAGGAATGTGCGCACCGTGCATTGAACACGTTCACGTCCAAGGCCGCGGCGTGAGGGGCGAGCGAAGCGAGTCCTTTCAATGCCGATGTTAGGCTTGGAATACGGTTTTCCCCAATGTTACCTGCTCGGATTGCCTCAGATCACCATGATAAACAGAGCTGTCAGGGGGGGAAGGACTATTGATAATAAAAGAAGAACGCGCTTCAGAATCAGTAGTCTCGCTGAGTCTCGAAGGAACCATTCGGGGGGGGCTTCTGCTTCCCTTTCGAACCGAAACAGATCCAACATATTGGCCAGCGCCCTTTCAAACTTAATCTCTTCGTGCAACTTTTTCCCCGAAGGATCTTCCTCAAGAAGCTGTCTTGCCCTCTTGATGGCAGCAGCTTTCCTCCTGTAATCTTGGAAACGATGTGCCAGCCAGACTGCGATCGGAGGGGTGGTACAAATCAAGCGGCCGAGTTCCCACCCGAAGGCCGAATCATTCCAACACAATAGCATGCAAATCGTCAGTGACAAGAACACCGCTCCCCAGATGAAGCTCCAGCGAAGACTCCTTACGATCTCATGCCATCCCCAAGATGCCCACCCGAGGCGGACGTCGGTCCGAAATAGGCCTGGGCCGCCCTCCGCGTCACGAATGAACGCGGCGTTGGCATTTGCAATAACTAAAACCACCGATGTGAGTATGATTTCTGAAGATGTGCTCATCCGAGATTCCAGTCACGTGCTCATGCTTCGAATGAGGACGGCCTAACGTGGCCTTCACCGGCGGCGCGCTAGCAACGTCCGGTGGAAGGCATTGTTCTGCTTCATCGCACTCCACTTGCGGAATACTCGGTCGGTCGTATATGCGACGCCATGATCAGGAATGCCAGGCGTTCTCATTCCCCTATACACGCGATATACCAAATCCAATCGCTCTTGCTAAACAACGATTTGCGGGAAGAACGATGCTACCTATCACGTGCCATTGTATTCTTTTCCCGTTCTCCTGCGATATAAAAGTCTCGCCAATGGGTGATTTGGATTATAGCGCAAACACAATAACAACTCATTGTCCTTCTCCGATTGCGGGCCATCCAAGTAAAGCATTTTGTGAAAATGCGCCTCCGAATTGCAGGGATCGATGGATAGTGCCTTTTCCAATGCCCGACCTGCTTCTTTCTTTCGTCCACGGTTGAAAAGAGAGGCGGATAGCCATACCCACACATCAGAGTTACCGGGATTCAACTCTGTGGCACGCCTAAGATAACGTACACTGTCCTCTACATACGCGCCCGATTCGTCTACTACACCGCCCAGCAGTCGTCCGAGCCAATATAGTGCCTCCCAGTTATCGGGATCCAGAGTGAGGGCTTTCTCATAGCATTCTTGCATTTTTCGAAAATGTTCTGGTCCGATTTGGCCGTGGTGTTTGCTTGCCTCGACTACTAACTCGTTTGCCTTGCGTCGATTCGGTGACAGTCTACTAAACACTTTGCTTAAGAACCACATGACCGCCTCCTCGTAATTATGACAAAGCTTAGCACGTTGCCACACTAAAGCGATAAATTCCTTCATTCCGGTTGCGATATGGCCGCAGGACAATGTACATATGGTTTCCAGATAAGACGCTGGGTTTCTCTGGGTGTCCGTATAACCCCTTTGTATGAAGTCCGTAAATAACGTCTTAGAAAATACTTAGGCCAGTTCTTCTTTTAATTAGGCGTTTTATATGGTTTCCAGATAACACTCCAATGTTGTTGTCGTTCATATCGCAACTGCTGGGCCCAGAATCCCATGAGGCTCACGGTTCAACATGTGTGTGTAAGCAGTCGTCGCCTTGTATTAGACTCCGTCCTCGTCGGCATCACATTCGAGAGGTTTCTACCCGGAAGCAATGCGTTGCCTTGACAGGAAACTTCTATATACGCGTATCAATATGGTGTGTACACCATACGGAAAGGATTTTCAAGCGAAAAATCGTGCCAAGACCTGCCGAACCAAGGCCTGCGGCAGAAATATGTATTTTCCACAATCCGCTGGTTATCCATGGGCAGTACACAAACTATCGAGCAAAATGCCTCGTTCTGAGTAGCGGCTTGATATATAGGGCAACAACTGACGCTCAGGGCTGACGCTGCGACATTATGCCCATGCTAAAGCTCACGAATGCAATACTCTAGCTTGCAATGAGTTCTTGCTTGATAGTCAGCATGTCCAAAGAATGGAGCTGGAGAACCTGTTCAAGCCCAATAGGGACACAAAACAAGTTATGGGAGATGGATTTGATGTTGGTACAGCTGATGGATGCCAAGCGTAGCACGGTCAAATAGTGGTTAGATGAAATAATCAAGACGGCCTGTTGAAAAACTTGGTTTTCTGCCGCCAAATCACGCAGCATCAGCAGATATCTGGGATTCTCCGAGAATCCTACGTATCTGAGGGCAAACAGAATTCTTGTTGTGTGGCGTGCTGCAGTGAAATAGAAGAAATATGCCACTAAATAGACTGAAAATGAGGCTCAGGAGCCGTTTTGTGTGTTGACGTTTTGACTGGGGACGATACCAAAATCGACGCTGCAAACTTTCCGGCCCGCGGGGGCCATGGCAGAAACACGAAGCTCTTCACGATACGATTCACGGCACATGATGCGGTTTGGCGGAGTGCAATCGGTCTATCCTGGGCGACTACTGGGGAAGAGCAAAAACGTGTCAGCCTCGTGAGGCACGAGGATAGCTGGACATTCTCCGCGGTCAGCAGGAAGCTGGTCTTTGATTGGGAGAAGGGGCGAGCGGTTTAGCAATAGTGAGGTCATTCGCTCGTCTTACGGCCATGCTTGTCGCCAGCTATTTCTCACGTTGTTACCCGGTCTAATCGTGTCCAGACCTGCCCTGCGAGGTCTGGCCACTTGCGCCGGAGGAGAGTAGGAAATGTCAAATGCCACCATCCGGACGCTTGTCTTGGGGTATGTAGACAAGAACGGCACCAGCCATATCCATGAAATGCACATCGAGATATTGCAGCACAGGCGCATACAATTCCAGCAAGACTTTCAGAGGCAGTAAGCGATGGGATTCTGAATCGATTAGGTGAAGGGTTTTACGATATTTATGCTGAGGATGAAAGAATGGCGTCAGTGGTGTCATATCCAGTGCGGTGTAATCAGTGCTGTTTATGTTGTATCTAACATAAGCCCCATTGAACTAAACCGCTCCGCGGTAGCGGAATTCTCCTCCTGTGTTTGTCTGACGATCCCCAAGGTCAACAGTTGTCGTAAGGCTCCCTCTAACGACAATTGGTAAAGATTGGTAAGACTGAAATTCTCCTGTCAAATCCAGCGGTGTATAACTTCTTCGTGAGACAAGGCGTTCTTGCCTCGCAGCAACCAACAATTCTATCTCACGAAAGGAGAACCAAAATGACATCATTAAGAAAAAGAATGGTCGAAGACATGTGGATCCGCAACTATTCCCCACACACTATCGATTGCTACATACGGTATGCCGGGATGTATGCGAGGCATTTTGGAAAGTCCCCAAGCCTCCTAGGACCGGAGGAGATTCGGTCCTATCAACTTTATCTCCTTGAGAAAGAGATCTCCTGGGGCATTTTCATTCAAACTGTCTGCGCTCTGCATTTCCTCTATCGCGTGACTCTTGGGAAGGATTGGATTATCCCACACATACCTTATCCCAAGAAAGAGAAAAAGCTTCCTGTGGTTTTGAGCGTAGACGAGGTGGCCACTTTCTTAGGGGCGATACGTAACCTGAAGCACCGTGTGCTGCTCATGACGATGTATTCGACCGAGCTTAGAGTAACCGAGGCCATTCATCTGCTCATCAGCGATATTGACAGCAAGCGCATGGCCATTCGCGTATGCCAGGGAAAAGGAAAGAAGGATCGCTATGTTCCTCTCCTTCCGACCCTTCTGACCGCGTTGAGGCAATACTGGAAAGTGTACAGGCCAAAGGTGTCGCTTTTCCCAAGCAGTCGTACGCAATATCCTCTGACCAGATATACACCTGAACTGGTCTGCACACAAACTCGTAAGAAGCTCAATTTTCCTAAGCATGTGACTCCACACACCTTTCGCCATAGTTTTGCCACCCATATGCTGGAAGCGGGCACGGACTTGAGAACGATCCAACTTATCCTCGGTCACAGAACGCTGAGTACGACGGCCGTCTATCTCCACGTGGCCATCAATGCAAAACAGTTAACCGATAAGGCTCAAGATCTTCTTGCAGCTGCCGCCAAGGTGCAACCATGAGTGGCGAACAGTTTGAAGTAGCCGATGTCTTCCGACTCTATGGAGCAGCGTATCTCGACACCTATGACCATAGAACGTCCAATGAGCAGAGACAGGTATTGAGAAACATTGTCAGCTGCCGAACGTCCGCCTTGGGTGGTCATGTGAAGAAATGCGACAAATGCGGACACCAAGAGGTCTATTTCAACTCCTGTCGTGACCGTCATTGTCCGAAGTGCCAAGCCGCAGCAAGGGCCGAGTGGCTTGAGGCACGGGCTCAGGATCTCCTGCCCGGTGTCGAATACTTCCATATTGTCTTCACCATTCCGGCTATACTGAATTCGGTGACGATCCAAAACAAACGTCTAATCTACACGATTCTTTTCCGTGCTGCCTCTGAAACTCTCCTTACGATTGCGTATGATCCAAAACACCTCGGCGCCCAAATAGGCTTCCTATCCCTCCTGCACACGTGGGGTCAAAATCTTGGGCTTCACCCGCATGTTCACTGCGTTGTGCCTGGCGGAGGAATCTCTCCTGACGGCAAGCAGTGGATATCCAGCCGCAAGGACTTCTTCCTTCCCGTTAGGGTACTCAGCTCCCTCTTTCAGAAGAAGTTCTTGTATTATCTCGCGCAGGCCTTCGGCAAGGGAGAAGTCTCCTTCCGTGGCAATGTGCAGAGCCTCACGGATGAACACAACTGGAAGCAATTTGTCGGAGCGCTCAAGAAGAGCAAATGGGTTGTCTATGCGAAACCACCTTTTGGCTGTGCCGACCGAGTCCTTAAATACCTTGCACGGTACACTCACCGAGTCGCTATAACCAACCAGCGCCTCCTCGACCTTGACAATGGCAAAGTAAAGTTCCACTGGAAAGACTACGCCAATGAGAACGTGCAGCGTATCATGAGTCTTGACGCAGTTGAATTCATACGCAGGTTTCTGCGCCACACATGGCCATCAGGATTCATGCGCATTCGTCACTACGGATTTCTTTCCAACCGAAATCGCAAGGAGAAGCTGGCTCTTTGCAGAGAACTCATCACCCACAGCAAAGAGCCACAGAGCAACAATGTTGAATCACCAGACAGGACCGTATCTGAGCCACAGGAATATGAAGACATAGACCGCTGTCCAACCTGCAAGGAAGGTCGTATGTGCTTGGTGGAGACGATCAAACCGGATCTGGAGCTGGCATGGCAATTTGCCTCCCGTTTTCTCCGAGAAGATACCGGTTAACACAACTGATGCGTACTTATGAGTTGAAATCCAAGACACTTTCAAAAGTGCCTCAAGGAGCGTGCGTCCGCGTGCTCTCAAAACGGGAGCAACAAGACCTGACTGTGCTTTCAGTGGCTGTGCAAGAACGATTTAGAGTCCTTTTGTTTGTACAGATTCTTCAGTCGGCTGACGCCATCAGACCCGTTGCTTCTGTCACCAACTTCACGCCTTCGATACAAATCCCATAGAAACCGCGGAGCGGCTTAGCTCAAGCCGTTCTATCAGGAATGCTCAGGGCTGCGTCCTTCACGTAATCAGGAGCCAAATCTTCTGAACACTCCTGATAGAACACTATACCTTGAACACTATACCTTATGTTGCGCCGACAGTTATGTTACATTGTCCCCTCAAAACATCCCTGGCGGTGCACAAACGTGCTCCACAATGGAGATGGCTAGCTTAAATCTGGTATAACCAGATACAGACAAGACGAAACCACACAGGTTCTTCTGTGGCCACTAATAGAAAGCTGGCCACCGACACTATCAAACACGTAATAAGCATTTGGATATCCTCCCAATTCCTCACATCTTTGATCTTCTTTCAAAAACAGCTCTCTTCTCCTTCACCCACATGGCCATGAATCTTGAGAAGATCCGCCGGTGTATGTCCATTCTTGTCCCTTGCATTTATATCCGCCCCATTGCGCAGCAGCCTCGAGAGCATATTCTTGTTTCCATTCACTGCAGCAATATGGAGCGGGGTCTGCCCTTTCCCGTCCTTCTCCTTTACGTTGAACCCGTTCGATACCAGTGCATTGACTATATCTTCCCTGTTCTCCAGGACCGCCCTGTTGACCAGGCAGGCTGAGCGGGTATCACCCGGGTAGCTCACAGCCCTGATTGCTTTGGCAGCATAGCGCACCGTGCCACGGTATCCCGACGGGCTGAACAGTTTTTCCACAAGAAGCCCGCTGAGCCCAGAATCGCTGTTGTATTCCTTCAGGGTCCTCTTCATTTCGCTCCTGAGCAGATCCGAATCAAAAGACACCAGCCATTCCGCAAGAAACGGGCATGCCTGCCCTCCGCATCCGACCAGGCCGTTCAGCGTTCTGCTTTGGATATCCGAAACCTTCCTGCACTTCCTCATCTCTCTGGTCAAGACCCCCATATTCTTCATTCTTGATGCAGTTCCCACAAGGGCAAGGGTGTAGCCATGCCCGGCATGCTTCAGGGCATAACTGATTAAAACTGGCAAAATGCCCAACGCAATTAAAGGGCCTGCAGTGAGCCTCACAATCCAGCCCCCGAAGATGGAGAGGTCTGTATACTTGACCGTCCAGATGATAGTCAGGTTTCCCAGAAGTGTCCCCAGGAAAACACCGTTAACCGGCCATGATTCCAGCCTGTCGTGTGAATCATCGCACACACGGTCTTCAATCCATGTGAGAACAGATATTAGCAAAATCACCCCTAGAATGAACGGTATGCCTATGCCCGGGAACTCTGAAAGCCAGAAACCCGGGGCGACCCTCCTGGTTGCGGAGAATCTGGAAACCGCCCCTGCCCCCATCTTATTACTGGCATAATACCGGTCATTCAGGGGCTTTGCCGTATCCTTTATTATACCCTTCACATCAATGTCTTTGTCAGGGGAATTCCGCAGCACATTGACTATTATCCCGGCCACCCTCGGCGTCGCCAAAGATGTGCCTATCATGGTTACTCGTCTTCTGACGGTGTTTGAACCCGTGACGTCGTGCACGGTTATAGTATCTGACAGCGTCAGACTCCCCTCTGCCGCGATGTCAATCTCGGGCCCGTAGTTGGAATGGGGGCATTTTCGGCCCTTTTCGGCAGAGGCCACTGCAATGACTTCCCTGAATGCTGCCGGATACATAACCCCTTCCCTGGCATCATTGCCAGCAGCGGCTACCAGTATCACGCCCCTCCTGGCAAGCTTTTCTATGGTTTTCTGCTCGTTCTCATCATGCTTGTATCCCCCGAAGCTGATGTTCACAACCACCTTATGGGAGGGGCATCTTTTCGCATACGCCAGGATGCGCCCCAGGGTTTTGATATACTCCTCGCGATTGATTCCCCCTGAGAAGTCATTCACGCTGTAAAAGTACACGTTATTGGGCTTGCCGTTCTCAAGTAGCACTCTCTCGACTGTTTTTCCGTGGACGCTCATGCTGGACAGTCTGTCCTGGAAGATTTCAGGGTTGAACATACCCTGGAGAGAGTCGATTATGAAGACCACGACCTTTCTCTCATCCTTATTCCGGACCCTTACAAAGCAGAACAGCACAAATATGACCAAAAGGAGACATGATAATTTCGCTCCCTTACTTGTTCCCACATTATCCATCGCCTTTCCTTACAAGAAAACGTTTCTGCCTGTGCTGCCATAAGACACTGCTGAGACACGGACCCACTTTCAAGAAACCCATCCAAGACTTGGCGTATCATCGCATTTTAGGGGTGCTTGACGCAGAGAGTGCTAACGCCAGGGAGATGCAACCTCCGCGCCTTGACCGGCCTTTTCTGCCTGCCAAGACCAGCTTTCCCGCACGCCGCCATACGCTCCGCAAGGCCCACACAGCGCGCCAATACCGTCATCCCCAGGCCCAGTGCCATGACCATAATCCTTACCATCAGTCGATATAGAAGAACTGGAATCACTAGCGACGTTTTCGGCGTTTGGAGTAGCTTCGCCATCGAAGGCAAGAGTTGCTCCCTCGCTGATGTGGACGTCATCGCAAGTGTAGGTTCCTGCCGCCCATGAACTATCCTGGTCAATAACAATGTCTTCAGCAAAAACTCCTCCCACAGAGGCAAGGGAGAGTATTACTATTAACGATATTATTTTCTCGCTCAGCAGCCTCATTGTCCTTCTCCTCTCTTAACCGGTTCTTTCGCACTTAAATGTAATACCCTGCTACATATAGCCACTGTTCAATAATCCTCTTTGGGCAGGCAAAGGTAAATCCGCCAACGTTCTCCATAGCCCCTCATTGGTTCTTGATCTACCCTCAGGCTACTTAATCGGCGAACGAATGTCTGTCGTGATAAATACCGGATTTTGCAAAAAACTTTCAAAGAAGTTCCTGTCGCGTTTCTGTCAGCGTAATAGTCCATCATGTTTGCCGTTGTAAACGAGGGTCTACAATTATTTGCAGAGGCCGACGTCAGACTGAAAATGCGTGTGACGGCCGTATCGCGCCCGCCTGCGCAGGGTTCCCGCGCGGCTAGCGTTCCGTACACTGCTGTTGACTTTGGTCTTGCGAGCCGTTCGGCATTTCCGTCTGGGGCGATGTCACCGTTGCCGGGCGATCCACGAGCATCGACATTTGCCAGGTCAACACTTCTGCCCTATCGGCCAATCGGTCAAGCCGTTGTTGTGAGAGTTGACGTTCGTGCTTGCTCGGCCCCCAGAACTTTCTGCTAAGTCTGCCGTATTGGTCGGCCAAGTCTCGGATATCTTCGGAAAGGTTCAGGCTAGCCCAAAGCTGATACGTGAGCGAGTCGACCGCTTCAGTATGCTTTGCTTGCAGGTTTGTGACGGCATTGTTAAGCGTGGTCGATAACTCATCGAGCCGCGTCTGCAACTCTGCCGTGTGTGTTGAGTAGTTGTTGAGAGAATTGGCATGGTGCTGTTGTTGCAGGCTAACGGCACTCTTGAGCGTATGCACCTCGGCACCGGTACTTCGCAGCGTCTGGGCCATTTGCTCAAAAGCAAGGGAGCGCGCATTCTGGGTTTGCTCAAGACGGTCAGCTAAGGCGGCTAATTGCTGCTCGAGGTCGCCGATTTTGGAGGCAGTTCGCTTATCGGCCTCTGTTGTTGCGAGCTTGAGTGCATCTACCACTTCGGTGGTAAGCCGCTGTTGTTCTCGCTGCGTATCGAAGAACATCTGCAGGGACCGGTCCTGTTTTGCACGCAGCCGAAAGCCCACATAGCCTAGGGCCGCTGAGAGACCTACTATTAGAAGTAGCAGAATTGCATAGTACAGATTTGCTCGCAGGTAGAAGCCGCCTGCTTGGTGTTTTTGCAGCGACTTGGCCATTTGTATTCCTTCCTTTGCCTCTGGATTATTGGGGGCGATACTCAGTACCTTGTCCCACTGGGTGATCGCCTCGTCGTATCGGCCCTGCTGGGCGTAGATTTTCGCCCGGAGCTGCAGCACAGGTAGGACTTGCTGGTCCGGGGCTCTTCGCAGTATTGATAGGGCGGCCTGATATCGGCCCAGGGCTGCCGCTTTTGCTGCTGCCTCTTGTATTCGCTGATTGGTTTGTTCGGTCATGGGCTCATCCTTGGAATATACTATCAGAAGGTCACCTCCCCGGCTTTGCTCAAATCGTCAAAAGGGTTTTGTGGTATCGCACTATCATCTTCGGTGCGCCACTCATTCAGTTCCGGATATGCCTCTTCGATCTTTCGTCGCATACTTATTATGCTGGCCAGATCATCTTCCGTCAACGCCTCGACGCCACCTTTGTCATGCAGGCCTTTCCACAGAGCCAGGGCTTTTTTGAACACCTCATGTTGGTAGTTGGTGACCTTCTTGCCACTGATTGCGCGCAGGTCTACGTACAAATCATATACCGGGCGGCGGCGGACCCTCCAGTCAAGGTTGTCCAGTGATTCGGTGACACGAGCGAATGTAGTATCGTTGTTTGGATCAGCCGAGGCGTAATCGGCTTCGATTGTGTGTAGCTCGTCTTTCTCAAGGCCTTCTTCGGCTAGGCCCCTGAGATCATCAATTCGCTGCTCAATCTCAGTCCAGCGGTGGATGTGCTGGAAGTGGTGTAGTGTGCCACGCAGTTGAAGAATCTGTTTGTACGCCCCATACAGGGCTTCACGGTTGCCCTCTCTTGCACGCTGCAATTCCGTAGCTATGTTCTCCAGACTATCAAGCCTGCGAATGGTCTCAAGAACGACCTTTGCTTCGGGCAGAGGCCTCCGTGTTTGCAGTTGCTCTCCTTTAGCAAGGTCTTTGCGCAATTGCTCGAGCCGGCCAGAGAGCTGTTCGTGGGTGACATTATAGGATGACGTGGTAAAGGTTGCATCGAATACCTCATCCAGCAAAGGGATGAACGCTTTTACGCTGGTCATCCTAGATTCGTCTTGGCGAAGTGTAACGTCAACAGAGGTGCCCTCTGGCAGATCCTGTGTGACGCGTTCGTCTCTGGCTTCTATCTTAAGCGTCCCCACGTGAAAACAGGCATCAGCATGCGCCGTCTCTCTTCCTACCAAATCTATCACAGATTGCACGACAGACACATGCAGGACGTCTCCGGATTCTCCATGTCGCAGGCGTCTCGTAGTCTCAAATGATTGTTTTCCTTCTCCGGGCAGATCAGTGCCGCGTGTTATCAGCGTCTCGGTTCGGTTACCTACGACAGCCACGCGAAGGGACGTGGCCACTTTCAAGGCGCCATCCGTGCCGACATAGGGATGCCAGATATTCGGCTGTTGAGCCGAGGCGAGTTCCTCGCCTGTGCTGTTTCTCACAACCGTGACAAACCCGCGGAGCTTCGGCTCGTCACTTTCTGGCAATTGTACATCACAGTTGAAGGTGCCTTCTTCGGTCACAGAGATCGGTCCGCTTGACCATTTGCCATCCGCGGAGCTAATCTCGACAGTTAGACCGTTGATCTTGGCAGTTGGCCCGGTCACGACTCCAGCTACCGGGCACAGAGGCGACTGGGAGTGGTTCTGATAGACGAGTTGGACACTCCACCGATCAGACGTGATTCCGGCAGTTGGCGCGGGGACACCGAGTAGTTTCTTGATATCCTCCGGAATCTCGTGTGTTTCGGCGTAAAGAGCTGCTCCTTGTGCCACGGCGGTCATAGGATCGATGGAGTCCTCCAACGGGATGCCCAAAGGCGGTTTCTTTCCAGCAGCATTTGGCATTGATGGACAGCTCTGTCAACCTGCGAGGCGATCATCTTCTCGTATTGACTTCGGCTGACCAGGACGTTTACGTGCACAGGCTTTCCCGAGCGGTCTTTGCAGAGTTCCTCGCGCAGGCTCACGGGCGCCTCGTCGAGATCAGAGAGCATGATTTTGGTGTCCTCTACGGCGATGAGCAAGAGACTTTTTGCTGCCCTGTACTTCTTGTCCGTCGTGAACCCCTCGAGGTTGTACTGCTTTGAGAGTTCAGCCAGCACGTAGTCGAAGAGAATATTGTCGAGGTCCCTCCCGCCGAGATTTTGATCGCCTAGGTGACCTTCGGCGGGGACATCCATCTGGCTACTGCGGACATAGACCAGGGAGATGTCTAGAGTTCCGCCACCGAGGTCAAAGATCATCCACTGTGAACGATCGCAGCCTCGCGGGTACCGTCACAGGCGCTTTGATCGAACATTGCCGGGACGGTGATGACCGCCGCCTTGGGAACATCTTCGGGGTCGGCGCCGAGATCACGCTGGTAAGCCTGCAGCAGTGCGCGAAGCACTCTGGCTCCAAGCTCGTGTGCTTTCAAAACCGTCCGTCCGGCCCGGAATACGTAATCGTCGTCCTGGCCTATTTGGCGTTTGTAACCCGTGTAGCCTGTACCCTTGTCGAAGTGCACAAACATAGCGCGGCGGGCCTCCCAGCCGACAAGCTCCTGGCTTCCCTGGTCGTGCATAAAGACCGCCGAGGGCATGACTTCGTCGACACCGTTGGGCAGAATGACGCGGGGCTTGTCCCTTTCCATCACCGCGATAGAGGAATTGGTTGTGCCGTGGTCGATTCCAATCGCCTTTATATTGTTAGCCATCGGTATTCTCCTTTTCTCCGAGTTCCGGTACTGATTTCAAGATTGCCTCAGAGTTATGATTCTGCCAGCCAGCAGTCTTTTCGTCTGTTGAGCTGGCCCTGCAATGTCAGCGTAGAGAGCTGCTCCTTGTGCCACGGCGGTCACAGGATCGAGGGAGTCAGGCGGTTTCTTTCCAGCAGCATTTGGCATTGATGGACAGCTCTGTCAACCTGCGAGGCGATCATCTTCTCGTATTGACTTCGGCTGACCAGGATGTTTACATGCACAGGCTTTCCCGAGCGATCTTTGCAGAGTTCCTCGCGGAGGCTCACGGGCGCCTCGTCGAGATCAGAGAGCATGATCCTGGTGTCCTTGACGACCGCGTGCAAAAGACTTTTTGCTGCCCTGTATTTCTTGTCAGTTGTGAACCCCTCGAGGTTGTACTGCTTTGAGAGCTCAGCCAGCACGTAGTCGAAGAGAATGTTGTCGAAGTCCCTCTCGCCGAGATTCTGATCGCTGAAGTGACCTTCGGCGGGGATATCCATCTGGCTATTGCGGACATAGACCAGAGAGATGTCTAGAGTTCTAAGGCCGAGGTCAAAGATCATCCACTGTGAACGATCCCCGGTTGCCGTAAAGCCATATGCCAGCGATGCTGCGATCGGTTTTGGTGCAGCCTCGCGGGTACCGTCACAGGCGCTTTGATCGAACATTGCCGGGACGGTGATGACCGCCGCCTTGGGAACATCTTCGGGGTCGGCGCCGATATCACGCTGGTAAGCCTGCAGCAGTGCGCGAAGCACTCTGGCTCCAAGCTCGTGCGCCTTCAAAACCATCCGTCCGGCCCGGAATACGTATTGATCGTCCGTGCCCATGTTGCGCAGATATGCCGTGTAGCCCATGCCCGTGTCAAAGTGCACAAACATGGCGCGGCGGGCCTCCCAGCCGACAAGCTCCTGGCTTCCCTGGTTGTGCATGAAGACTGCAGAGGGCATAAGTTCATCAATACCATTCGGCAAAATCACCCGCGGTCCAGATTTGTCCATGACGGCAATGGCCGAGTAGTACACGCCGTGTTGAATCCCAATTGATTCGAAATCTCTGCTCATTGCTTCACACAGTACTCCGAGAGTTGTCCGTCTTACCGACAGGCTTGCCGACAATGCCGCGAGCTTTTTGAATGATTTTGCCCTGAAGCCGTACAACGGGAAGCTCGCAGCGCAGTATCCTCGGCCGGTCCAGGCCTGGCGTATCCTCGGCCTCGGATGTCGGCTCAAAATCGTTTCGTTTCAGATCATAAGGCTCGTTTTGTAGATCAGCCCATTCGAACCCCTTCTTCTTCCTGCAAAAGGCTCTGATATTAGCCAGCCGTTTACGGACATCTTCTAGATCGGGATTGTCTGGCAACCGTTTCGTGAGAGAGTCAAGGTTGTTCAGCCATCGGAAGCACTCGTTGGAGAGGCCTATTGCGAAGCTCTTTTCCTGGCGATGAGCGAGCTCTTCATCACTCGGTCTGGCAGTTTTGACTTGCGGCTGTGGTGTTGATTGCTTGAGTCTGCGCTCAAGCTCGTCAAGTGAGATGAGCATCTGCTCGAGGTGCTCAGCAAGCAGGTCAGGTAATTCTCCGGCCTCAGTGGTGCGGATCCGGAAGGCAGCGGGAAAGGTCCGCTGGCGGACAGCTGCAACAGCGCTGATTATATCCATTAGTAGTAGGCTCCAAATGTGTCGATTAGACCCGGCGGGACGAGGCGCTCCAGCATGCGTCGTCGCTCGGCTAGGGGCATGGTCATCAAGTTGAAGACCAGGTCGCTAAAGGCCTTATTGCTCATGGTCCGTGCCAAGTATGCCAGGCGAGCCTTGTCTTGTGGTCTGAGCGACCTCTCGAACTTCTCATATTGTTCTTTGAGCAGGCGGTCGATTTCGGACTCGGGCGGGCTTACGCCGTCTTTGTAGCCTTGCTTCTTAGCTTGTTCGTAGGCAGGATAACTTTTCTTGGCAGATTCAGGCTGTACCTTGGCTCTGGACTCCAGTTGTTTCTCAAGGGTACGAACTTTCTTGTCTGCCTCAGCCTGGATACGTTTCAACTGGGGAACGACTTTTTGCTGCAGGGCCTTGATTTGCTTTTGATAGCCGCTCTCGATTCTCTTTCGCTTTGAGTTGTTTGCCTCCAGCCTTCTTCTGTGACCCCTTAAGGAGGCTTCGGCGCTCTTCTGCAAGAGCTGTATTCCGTGGCGGGCCTTTTGTGAGAACCCGTCGGCCTCCTTCTGATGCCGGTCTTTTGCGTTCCAGAAGGCAATTCTGGCTCTGAACAGCCTTGCCCGCCGGATCCACTCGGCAAGGCAACTAGCTATTACGAAGGTGAACAGTCCGGAAAGTGCCGGCAACGCAGTTGTGGCAGTAAGGGGCACCGGGCTTGAGGCCAGTTTGGGCACTGCCCGTTGGATTTTGGCAACGTAGTAGCTGATCAAATCGTCGTCCAGGATGCCGATGGCCAGAGCGAGGACTGTGATCCCCGCCATAAGGCCGGCCGCCAGAACCGCAGGGATAAACGACCGGCGCAGCCAACCTCCAAAACCGCCCAACTTTCTGCAGGCATTGCCGTAGACCAACTCTGCGGCACGGATCTTGGAGGCCACCTGCTGCTGAAGTGCCTTGTGCTCTTTGCTGAAGCGCGATTTCTCAGCAGCTACCTTCTCGTTGAGCTTGTCCTGCACTGCCTGGATGTGGGCCTTGTCTGCTTTCTCCTGGTCTGTGACCTTCGCATTGAAATCTTCAAGGGCTGCCTGCATTGCATTTTTGAGCTTGGCCTGCTCCTGCAGCAGTCTCTCGCTGATAGGTCGCGTCCTGTCGACACACCATCTTTTGATTTGCTCGATTTGCGCGTCAATCTTCTTGGCTTGGTCGTCCTGGCGCCTGCGTATGACCTCGCCAGATTTGACTTTGCCGCTATGGGCCTGCTCGGCCAATTTGCTGCGCGGTACGAGCATCTTCATCTTTGTCCACATCACTGATTTACCCCGGACTTGCGTGTCCTTGTGCATGTCCCAAACGATGGACGCATCAGGATCGGCTGGCTCACCAGAGAGAAAGTAGCAGAGCGTTGGGTCAATGCCTATAGCGGCGATCTTTCTATCATAGAGGTAGCCGACATTGTTCTTTAGCTCCTGTCCAAGCTTCATACGCAGGCCCTCGGACAGCGGTAGTGTAAGCAGTTTTTTGGTGACCAACATCGAGTAAAGTAGCGTTCTGGCCCTATCATCAGTTTGGTAGTCAAGCTTGGTGTCGAGCTTTCTTTGCATCAGGGCGCAGAATTCGTCAAACTGGCTTGACTCGACAAGGTCGCCGTCAAGTCCAAGAATCTGGCCCAAAGTCTTGGGAATCCGCATTGCCTCTTCGAGTATGGGATCATACAGGGTTGCGAAACGGATCCTCGAAAGGAGTCCGTCTTCTTCAGTTTCTTGTCTTAGCTCGGTGGCTCCCACAAGCAGATGCCAGGAGCGGTGACACTTGGGGCACTGCTTTGACTTGGCGGTGCGCAGTGTGGTCTTGCAGAAAGGGCATGTCTGGTATACGGCGTCACATTTGATACACACGGTTTCCCCAGTCAGGCGTCTGTTTTTCTTGACTGCATACAAGTGTGCGCCACACTTTGGACATATATCTTCTTGCTTGCCTTCGCTTTGTTGCTCGCAGGGGTTGCGCATCTTGTGAATTAACGGCCACAGGCATGCCTTGACAAGCAGGCGAACGCTGGATTCGAGCGCCCGTTTCTTTGCATCGGGCGACAGGCCGCAGCGCTTGATCAGCTCGATGTGCTTCTGAGAAATCTCAGACGTGCCTTGCCTTGCGTGGATCTGGGCGAACAAGGCGTTGAACGCCAGGATCGCTTTGGGCAGGTCGTTGCGCAATTCCTGCAGATCCTGAAGGCGCAGACGCGGGTCCTCGAATGTTTCTGCCCGCTCCGCTAAGTACTGCCAAAAGTGCTGGTCATTCAAGACGTCCGACCAATAGGCCAAGGCCGTCGACCAATGACTGTCTGACCAATTTCCTTTGCCGTCTTTAACCTGCATCTCCGAATCAATTGCTAAGTTATGATAAGCCACTGCCAGGGCGTGCCGTACCAGCGCCCGCTGTGAGCCAGTCCCGTCTGAGACTGATGCTTTGAGGAGTCCGATCGCCTGGGCAGAGGCAATGTTGTGATCTCTGCGGATGTAGTCGAACGCGTCACCTGAGATGTGTGGCCAGAACAGCTCGCAGAAGAAACGCTGCTTTGGATCACGCAGGCGCGAGACGCAGACTATTGCGTCCTCGACGGGGACGTCTTCGTCGCAGCCTGTACGGATGCACGCGGCCGTTCGTCTCCCTCGACCGAACCTTGTCAGCAGCTTCAGTCGCTGGGCTTCGGTGTCAAGAACGTATTTGTCAACGCAGGCCGGTGTCTTCAGGAAGCGGAACCCATTTCTGTCATATACGTCCGCCTTTACTTCAATGCCAAGAAGTCTGACACCGAGCGGTGTCGTTGTCAATCTGGCAGTGACGGTAGGATGTCCTGACTGAATTGCGTCTGGTGTCATTGGTTTTTCCTCTCAAGACCAGCAACACGTGGCCGGTTATCTCTCCGGGAGCCATTTCGTGCGGAGCGGCGCCACAGACCTACAGACACTGCGCCCGTGGCCAGTATTCCAAACGCAGCAGAGCCAATCATCCTTGCCCATATTCTTGTCGCAGGCAGACCGGTTGAGACAACGCGAAGCTGGAAGCGGTGGTGGTCTTCAGCCTGCTCCAGTGATCCATCCCGGACAGTCACCTGCAGGCTATCCAAGTATATCTGGTTCGGCTTGCCACTCAGCCGTCCGAGCTCGCTGTCCCAGGCCAGGCCTCTAGGCAGTGAGCCCTCAAGGGTGAAGCGGTAGGGCAGAAGTCCTCCAGAAACCGGTATCTGAAACTCGAAGACCTTGTTGAGGGAGGCGGTAAGATCGCCGAACCGGCCCAGCTTCAGTTCGTGGTCGCTGGCCTTTCGGCTTTTCAACTCAAGAGTCCGGGTTTGGGATGATTGCCCGAGGTTATCTGTGGCACGGACCTGCAGTTGCCAGTTGCCAGCTTCGGCAATATTACCTCTCAGAATTCCCTCCGGACTCATCGAAAGTCCTTTGGGTAGCTGTGATTCCGTCAGCTCAAACCTGTAGGGGGGTAGCCCTCCCTGGATGGGGATGATGGCATAGTATCGCTGGCCCAGCAGGGCTAGCGGCAGTTCCTCGGCCATGATGTTGGGCTCTGGGAAGCGCCGGTTCGGAGAGATCGAGAGGGTTAGTGGCACTGGGCCAGCGGTACCGCCTGAGCCATCGTCCACCATCACCGAAAAGGAACGCTGCCCCAGTTCTCTGACCTTCGTGCAGGTACCCTGGATAAGGTTCTCCTCCAGGACGGCCCAAGAAGGTAAGGATCCATCGACTATCCGCCAGCGATAAGGGTGTATGCCACCCGCCACCTGTAGACAGGCCTTGTAAGGTTCGCCCAGGACTGCAGGTGGAAGTCTCTTTGTGATTATTGTCGCCGGCTCGGCGGAAGGCGGCAGCACTTTAAGCTCACAACTGCGCGTCAGCCGCTGTTCAATCGAGTCGCTAACGGTGGTCACGAAGCTGTACCGGCCGCTGCTGGTGGGCGTGCCGGAAAGCGTGCCGTCGCCCAGAGCAACTCCAGGTGGCAGTTTACCCTGGATGTTCCATTTGAGCAGGCCGTGTCCACCGTGCACGGGCAGAACAACACCATACGGCTGCCCCACGACCGCTGTCGGCAGTTGCATGTGGCCGTCCGCCGTTTCACCGAGCCGGCCAATCCGCAGGTGGATAGCTTGGCAGGGCAACAGTTTTAGGTTCATGTTCCTGGTAGCCTTGAGTTTCCTATCGTCTTGAACTTCGATTGTCAGATTCACTGTCACCGGCTCGGCAAGGACCCTGGCAACTTCGCCGATTATCTGCCCATCTTTGAGCACCAGGCCCTGTGGCAGGTTTCCGCGTTCGACAGCCCATTTATAGGGAGGGTATCCTCCCTGGCAGAGCAGAGATGCATAATATGGGTTGCAGACCGTACAATCCGGTAGCTTATTGTTTGGTATCTCTAATGGTACGGCTGGCGGCATGCATACGGTAAGTGCAAAGCTTGCGATTGCAGACTGACCGACCTCGTCGGTAGCAGTGACTTCAAAGCTGTACCTTCCAACCTCAGAAGGCTTGCCCTTTAGCCAGCCGTCGACGCAGACAAAGCCTGGGGGCAGATTGCCTGCTGTGGTGCGGCAGGAGACCTCTCCAACCGCGGATTTTAGTGGCAGCGGAACTGCATACTGTTCATCCAATATTGCTGTAGGAAGTAATATCCTGCTGCTCGGCGTGTCAGCAGCCGAGGCGAAAACCGCAAATGTGTCAAAGAGCAAGGCAGTTGCCAAGGACAGCACAAGCAGTCTGGCCGATGCATCGATGCCGGTCGGTAGGTTTGAGTGTATTACTGCAAGCTTTGTCTTGTTCATTGTTTGTATCTGAGCATTCTGTGTTCGGTCCATGCTGCTATCAACCTCAAAGCTAAGCTGACTTATGGCGGAGCAGCGAAACGCATCGGCGGTGCAACAACCATCTCGAATTCCCCCGTCCGAGCCTCAGTGATCGGGTCTTCGTCGTCGACCCGAATGCGGAACTTTATTACTGCGGCGTGATCTTGTTGAGACAGCGGCTGCACAACGCCACGTATCCACCCGGTCCTCGCCTCAAGGCTCAAGGCTGCAGGTAGAGCAGTGCCGGCCAGTGAGTAACTGAGTTGGCCCCGACCGCCGTTGGCCACTATCACACCCTCGTAGGCGCAGCCCTGCCTGGCCAACGGCAGAAGATTATCCAGCTTGATAGGTGAGATTCGACGGACCCGCAAGCTGAACTTGTCCGAGAGGCTCGGCTCGCGTATGATGTCCTCCGGAAGTAGTGCGCTCTGTCTGTCAACAACTCCAACCTGAATTCTGTAGTCCGCGTAGTCTTTGCGGGGCGGCACAGATGCCTCGTCCGCCTGACCGGCGATTACGCCCTGCTCACTGGCCGATAGGCCGACCGGAAGGCCCGACACATCCACCAAATACGGCTCCAGACCACCAAGGATACCAAGGGTATACTGGTACTGTCGGCCAAGGTATGCGTCGGGCAAGTCCCTCTGCTCGGAAGCAAATCGCAACTTCTGCGAGTCCGGATCGAAGGGGATCTCAGCAGGGACTATCCTAAGAGTAAGATCCAGCGACTCTTGCTGGGCCGAGTCGTCCTTCACGGTAGCAGTTAGTCCGATGGTGTGGGTCCGTTCTTTCTTATCAGCAGGAGGCTGTGCCGTACCGGATATCTTTCCTGTTTCAGCGTTGAACCCGATTCGGACCTGCCGAAGTGCCGACATAGGCTCGATCTGGAAACGATACTTTCCTGACCCACCATTAACGGCTATTGCTGCTTCATAGGGTCTGTGCCACACGGCTTCGGGCAGTTCAGTTGTCAAGATGCGCAGCTCAGGTACCGGGTTTGGTGGGACTAGTGCAACGTATATCGCCAGAAAAACAAACATCGCCGCCATGCCATTGATGGCAACGTCGACAAAAGGCGAGAACCCCGTTCGATCAGTCTCCATAGAAACAAGACGTCTGCCCATTAGCTTCTTACCTTTACGGCATTAACAAGTTTCTGCGGTTTCGTAATCATAGTCTTGTCACTCTACTATGCGTCGTTGCTTCTATCGAAGCCTCTATTCTATTACTATGCGAAAAATGCGTTCGTTTCTGCTCAACCGGTTCAGGTTAGGTGACTACATCTAGATTCAGCAACCTGACGATATTGTCCTCGCTGGCTATGACAATGCTTTGTCGATCTTGCGAATGAGCAGCGAATCTGATGGGTTCACCCGTGTGCGACGCCAGAGCGGAGCCACTTCCGGCCATCGGATACAGGGCCACCTCTCGATTCGAGACAGCAGTCAGCAGTGTGCCGTCGGCGTTTACGAAAAGGTGCGATATCTCTCGTTTCTTCTTATCGACGACGATCTGTCTGGGTTGCTGGTGTCGGTCTATATCCCAGCGGAAGATGCCAATACCGGGCTGGGCAAAGACTGCACAGTGGGCCCGAACTGATATGTCGACTGCTGTGATGGGGGTCTTGACGTTGAGCAGCCTGACCAGTTTCAATGCGGGTCCGGGGAGCAGCTCAGCTACGGCGATATGCTTGGCGCTTGCTATGCAGACCAGTCGCTGGTCGGTCCTGACTCGGCACCACATTTGCCTGGGGCTAACATGCTCGAATCGGCGCAAAAAGGTCTTCAGATCATTGTCTTGTCCGATTTGCGAGCCATTCTGCATTGCCGGCACTATCTGCAGCTCGTACCGGCCAGTATCCTGCATCTCCCACGTAGCCAAGTATGGTTGCTGCCGCGAGATTGGGAGCCAGATGAAGGGCTGGCCGACACAATAGCCGGAAAGTGGTTCACGAGCGGACATCTGCTCCGACGAAAACACGAGTATTCTGCCATCCTCGTGAAGTAGAAATGCCTGCTGACAGTCCGGGCTGTAGGTCAAATCCATCACGGAAGCGTCAATCTTGTAGCTGCGCGCACGCTCCTGATCCGGCTCAAGCTCGCCGACTATGCTCTCGACGTATTCCCAGCCGGGTGTTGCCTTGAAGGCGTTTCCGAACCAGTCAAAGCAGCGTTCTTCTACAAAGTTTTGGTTTGCATCACGGTCCCAGCCACCGACGGCGACCCTGGAAGCACCGTTGCCCACAGCCACAGCACGAATATGCCACCTAGGGTGCAGGCTCTGCACCGGCTCGAGGTCCAGGTGAGGAGGCGTTTCCTTGTCGCCCTCAGCCTGGGGGCATATGTGGTTACGCATCGTGCGAACGTCGGGCGCGACTGCTCGGCTTAGCATATTTGTCTGCTTTATTTGCTCACCCAGCGCAGCCCTGAGTATGCGAGCGAGCACCCGAGCGGCCCCCTGCATCGCTGCTTGATGTTCTTGTCGCTGCTTGGCGAGGTTCTCTTCATTCGATCTGGTGTTCTCGTTTATCGCTTCGGTTGCAAGGCTGAGCCAGGATCGATCTTGTTGGCCTGTTTGCTGGTTGAGCAGACCATGGTTGATGGCTTCTTTGACCGCCGGCAGCCCGGCGAGATAGGGTTGTTGTTTGTCATCTTGTTCGCCGATCAATCCGAGTTGTACGGCCTGTTGAATCTGCTGTAGAGACTCGGAGACCGGTCCCATCGAGCCGGGCAAGGCTTGTACTGCTTGCTCGGCCAATCTACTGATTTCCGTCAGTGACTGCATCGCACGCCTTCGAACGTATGCAAGCATCAACCCAACCACTACGACCCCGACGAGGCCCAGCATGGTAGTGTCAAACGCGATCTTAAGACCGTCAAAACCGGCCTTGAATTGCCCCATAGCCAAGTGTCGCAGGTTGCCGTTGCCGCTGGTGCCCAGTGCTTCCATCATCATCTCTACGCCGGTGCTCAGTGGTCCAATCGCCTTGTGAAGGCCCCAGACCGTACCCAGAAATCCCAGAAGGGGCATGATCCATTCGCAGACCTGTGCCGGGATCAGCGCCGAGGCTACTGCGGCTTCGTCCTGATCGGCTGCAACCTGGTTTTCAGTCCTGGCGCTTTCAGGTCCCTGGCTAAAAAGTGTGCGGAGCACTACTGTGAGGCGATCGAGAAGCCAGGCGTGCAGCCCACTTAGATGTTCCAGTGACAGAGGTGCCTGGTTGACCGGTCGTGTCTGTCCAGGCGACTCCGTGGTTTGCGCGGCCGGGTCGGCAGCATTCGGACCAGTTTTGCGGCTCGGCTGTTGCTGGCCTGACTGGCCCGAATCCTGCTTGGACTTGCTGTAAATCTGCTCTGCAGCGGAGGCAAGCGGGCTCTGCTGCGTTGCCGAGCTTGCGCCTTTTTCCTGTTTCTTTGCCTTGGCCTTATCTTTCTGCTTGCGAGCGAGCACTTGCTGCTGCATCTGCGCAATGCGGGGACCAAATCCTTCGGAGACAGCGGATTGACGGAAGATTCTATTGGTCCCGCAGAATATAAACAGATACGCAAGCCCCGTCACACCGAAGCCGATAATCGCCGGAGAGAAAAACAGCCCGCAGTTGGCCAGTATCCTTCTAGCCGAGAAGCCGTTTTCGGCTCCGGACACCTCGTCCATCGGCGTGGTGCTGACAACTACGTAGACTATAGCGGCTGCCCCGATGCCGAAAGCGGCTGCTATAAGTAGCAGACGAGTTGGAACAAATAGCTGGCCCATTTTAGCTATTCCTTTCTCCCAAGGCTATGTAACGAAAGCCTATCTCGGTCGTTCCCTTGCTGCAGGTGTCCATGCGCGTAAAGGGCGGTGCCCCGCAGCGCTGGCAGTCCGCCCGGTAACTGCCACCGACAGACAAGCCTTCGTAAAGCCATTCAAACGTGTTGCCACAGAGGTTGTAAATGCCGTCCGGGCTGGCTCCCTGCCACAGGGCAAAAACATCCACTGTCCGGCCCCAGGCTGATTCACGTGAGTTGCAAAGGTATCGGCTGTATTGGCCTCCCCAGGGATAGCGGCGTCCTTCAGAACCCCTGCAGGCACGCTGCCACTGCTGGAATGTGGGCAGTCGATAGTGTCGACCATCCTGCAGGCTCTTCCATTTGCAGAAATCCAGGGCATCTTCGTAGCCCACCCTTGTAACAGGGCGCCACCTGTCGCGTTGCTTGTAGCTGTGTGCTGGCTTGAATTGCCGATATTCATCATTGCTGACGGCCAACCGCGCCATGTAGAAGGGTCCGACAAAGATCTTCCGATCGTCGCCGTCTATGAACATGTCGTTGCCAAGCGGCACAAGTGCCTGGGCGGGTGGTTCTTTACCGGGCAGCTCGATTACGCAGCGAAAGCCGATATTGTCTGCGCTATAGCGTTGGTCGACCAGCGGGTCGCCGTAGTAGAAGCTCAGTCCCCACAGCGCGCCGTGCGCGCGCCAGGAGGCCCCGCGAATGTGCCTGTAGCATGGCTGCTGTTCGTCTTCGGGCAGTCCTGCATCGACCCACTCGGAGACATTACCAGCCATATCGCAGACTCCGAACGGACTAGCGGTGTTCGCGAAGTCTTTGACGTCAGAGGTCCCCCCCAGCTTGGCGGTTAGGTCGTTGCAGCAGCCGTCTGCCCACTGGTCGCCCCAGGGATACATACGGCCGGGACCGTTAGGCTGGGCCGGGTCGTTACCTTCATTGTATGGCCCTTTGGCGGCCTTTTCCCACTGCCAGTGTGTTGGGATGTGGTAGACGATGTCGACGTTGTTATGTTGAGCCTTTTGTGTCTTGTATTCACAGAAGGCCTGGACGTCTGCCAAGCAGACATGCGTGACGGGATGGTTCTCCTTGCCTTGGGGCGGCTCTTGCTGAGGCCAGTGGCCTGGAGCAGGATACGCCGCGTCCCGTACGAACTCAGCGTATTCGGCGTTCGTAACCTCGAATCTGTTAATCAAGTAGGTATGGAGGTGCATCGTACCGGCCGGCCATGAGCTTTTGGCCCTGGCCGGACTGATCGGCAGGCCGTTTGCCTGTAAGACCTTTAGCCAGTGCTCGCGAAGCTGGCATGGCTGAAAACCTGGCAGGAATACACCACCATCAATAATGGCGAGCTCCGACTCGCCGATAACCGGGGGTTCTTGAAAGATGTTGCTGCTTCGCTGGCGAAAGCCAAGAGAGACAAGTGTGTCCCGGACTTTTTCAATCTTAAGAGGGACGGTCCTGGTGGCGGCGGATTTGAGTGAGTCGCGTACAAGAAGGGATACTTGAGGTGAATTTGTCTGCTGCGGCGCGAGTACACCACATATGCTGCCCCATTTGCGACAGGTCAGAGTTGCTGGTAGATCACGGACCTCCCACTGGTATGGAGGCTGACCACCCTGAGCTTCCAGAATCTGATCTATGTAATCGCCAGCTTTCATCCTATTTGCTCCGTTGAGATTCGGATAGTACTGCCTCCGATGAAGAGGGTGAACTGCTTTGAACTTTCAAGTTCGTCGAGATTTCGCACGTTCACGGTCACGGAAAATATCCCGTCTTCTCTGGGGACACCGTCGATGATTCCGCGCCGGGTGTCTATTGTAAGTCCTTCGGGAAGACCCTGTGCACGCCAGAGAAATGGCTTACGGCCGCCAGTGGCTTTGAGTTGGGCCAGATAACGGTCATTCCTTCTGCCCTCGGGCAGGTCCTTGGTCCTGATCGTGGGCTTGATTCGCAGGAGAATGCCGTCCTCAGATTGCATGTAGAGTACCGGCGTGCGATATTCCCATCTACAATCGGATGGGCTCTGGCGGCGGATTTCATCGCGCGCACAGTGGAGGGCGTCATCCAGTTGGCCTGTGTCGGCCAGTTGCTTGTACAGTCCCCTGGCAAAGCATGTTGCCACCGGATCTGAGATGCGAAATTGCATGCCGATTACCGCCGGGAACTGGCATGCAAGAACCGAAACCGCCGCTGTGTGGCACCCGTTCAGCACGATCAGTTGAGTATCAGTATTTAGCAGCGCGCCAGTGACTTCCGAAATGTCACGCCAATCGGCCCGGCCTGCTTGGTCTTGCAGCAGCAGGCGGCCCTTGCGGGCCTTTCCGACATGCGGAAAATGGTGGTTTGGGGCGCCAACGTCGGCATTGCCGTGACCGATGAAGTGGAGCACGTGCGATTTGGGGCCCAGCTCGCAAAGTGTGCCGAACGTAGGGGCAGGTTCCTTGCTAGGCTCTACTATCTGAAGCTGGATCAATTCTGCGCTGTCTGCAATGGCGTCGCGAATGGCCTTGATCTCGTCGGCGATGTTCAGTTTTTCCTGGTCCGGCAGGTCTTCCGGATTGCTGGCGAAGACCAAGACTCGAAGTGGCAGATCAACCGGCGGACTGTCACGCCTTGCTCCGGGGACTCCGCCGATTTTCCGGACTATCGAGACACCCCGCGCGGCGGCAAAGTGGTCTTGGACGTTGACAAGATCGGCTGTGTCAACCGAACAAAGGGCCTCAAACGGTATGGAGTCGATCCGCTCGGCCGCCCGGCGGTCCAGCTCAAGCAGCACTCGGATGCATCCATTGCGCCAATCCTGAAAGACATCGTTCCAGAAGCTCTGTACATCGACTGTGCATAATGTGGAGTAGATATCCTTTCCCGTCCTGTCCAGATAGGTCCTGATGTCTTCGTAGACAGCTGGTGCCGGCGCGGAGCCTGCTGCTTTTACATCTCTGTCTATTGGTGTCGCCTGCTCCCGTACTTCGGCGGTGAGCGATCGCAGCGAGCCCGAGCTCCGTGTCTTTTCCTCCCAGAGACAGGCATCGCGAATCCAGTTACGGACCACATTCATGGGAATATGGGCGAATGGGCCACTGCGGCTGCCAAATTGCCAATGGGCCACCAGGTCGTCAGTGTGGACGTCTAAGGCAACCCTGATTGTCCTGTATTGACCGTGTTCTTCCGTTTGGGACATAACAACCTTCCTGTACGCTGGACGATCTTCCAGTGACGTTACCTTGTTGTGTTACCGTTCGATTACGCCCGCCGCAAGCACCGGGCTGGCCTTACTATTGTTCTATGGGAAATTGCCGTATTCATGAATACCAACGTGGATTCGCGTGCGCACCACTTTGAAATACTCCTGTTACCACCAAGTCCCATAATACCATAATTCCACTTGAATTTCAAGAGTTTAATATCGGATTCAACAAGCCGTGCTGGCAAGAGACTGATGGACCCGAGAAAGTGCGCCAAGAAACTGCATTATTCACTCCACAAGAAACGAGATCACCGCTGCCGACCAAGTATGGGGCCCCATGTCATCCAGCAGGTGACACAGATTACTCAACTCATCATCAGAAAACCGAACAAACGGTTCGAGCGGCGTTGCTCTATATAAAGTGCATAGTCCCGTCAACGGCTCATCCGACACGAAAACGGCAATATGCTCCCAACCTGGTGGGCCAACCTCGACATAATCCAAATTGCGTTGTTTCAGCTGTTCCCAAGGTAACAGTTCCGGTCCTGGTATCAGATAGCTGCGAGCAGGTACGACTTCAGCTTCCTGGCGCCCCACATATGCATTAGGAACGTGGACATAAACCGATCCGCTCGTTCCGATATTAATCAGCGTGACAAACCCTGGTCGCTCAGTAGTAAACTCAAGTTGGAGAGAACTGTTGGTGGAGAGGCCCTTCACTTTTGTAGTGCCGATGTCTCGCGTCTTGCCATGTTCCACGCGCACACAATCAATGGAACGTGTACGGAGTTCCTTTTTTCGCAGAAGAATCATCTCTCTGTCCATAGATGCCTTGTCCCGAATGCGTTGTACAAGCATCTGGGGCACGGTCGCATAGCCGAGATTTGCAAGTTCCTCAGGCTTGAAGCCGAACTCGGGTGAGACCAAGCGGTCTGCCGCCTGGTAGCCCGTATTACTGCTGGCAAGCTGCCCAAGCATCTGCTTGGGCAGGCACGCTAACTTATCCAGCGTCTCTTGCGCCTTAGCCAACAACGCAATCACTTCCCCGTGCCTCTTCTCTGCTTCCTTCTCCCTTACTGGCGCCTGCCGGATGGTTTCAAGGTCGTTCTGAAGTTCGGCCATCACTACTTCGTGTTCAAGGGCTGCCTTTTGAGCCTCTCTCGTGGCACGCTCGACTTCTGCCTCCGCTTCGATCAGTTCTCTCTTGCATCGTTTCTCGAGCAAGTGAAGCTTGTGTTCTTTCTCATGAGCCGATAGACGCGTGTCGGCGTCGATGCGAGTTTTCTCCTTTTCGTAGTCCGCGTTCGCTCTCATCTCCCGCAGTTCTGCCTGTCGCTGACGCGTCCGTTCCTGCTCGATCCTTGAAAGACTCTCAAGTCGTCTTTGCTCGCCCTCGGCTGCGGCAGCATCGGCACTTTGCCAGCGAGCCTCAAGGACTTTGACCGACATCCCATTGTCTGACAGCCAATTGGCAATTTGCTTATCCCACCACTCAAACGGCAAGACATCCTTCCGGCGAACCTCCTCAAAGTTGCCATTGTCCGCAGCCTTCCTGACCTCGTCGCGAGCTCGAGTATTGATTTTGTTGATTATCCAGGATTCGACAACTTGTCTTGAAAGAGGCGCTTCGGGCGACACCAAGGTGAGTGCGACGCTGGTGAGGAATCGTCGCGAGTCCGATACCGACCACGAACCGGATAGTATTAGGTCCCAGGCGTGTGAGTCCTTGTCTTCTGCTGCTGCTGTAAACGCCATTTCTAACGGTTGCCTTGCAGTATTGACGCTCAAGAGAATGGCATCGTTTGCTGCGAGTATTTCGTCTTTGGTCTCTTCAGCCACAATGCGCCGGAGGCCTACGGTGCCGTCTGCGGAGTAAGTGTGCAGGAACAGCTCTATATTGCGCTCAACCGGGGGCACCTTGAGTTTGGCTCGCCCAAACCACAAGAAGCGGTGTCGATCACGGAGCCGCCGCGCCTGAATAATGTAATCCGATGCTCGAAGGGTTCCATTGGTCATTGCAATTCTCCAAATATCTATATGTGGGAAATCCTCCTTTCACTGCCCCACGACGACGTCTTCGCCACAGTACGGGCAAGTGTACTCTCCATCCCCTTCATCTATCTCGAAAGTCCGCCTACACCGGGGCCAGGGACAATCTACATCGAAGGTCTCTTCCAGGTCATCGCTGTCTTCATCCTCACCTCCGATAATGACTTCATTCTCACAATACGGGCATGTGTACTCTCCATCCCCTTCGTCTATCTCGAAAGTCCGCCTGCACCGGGGCCAGGGACAATCTACATCGAAGGCCTCGTCCAGATCACCGCTGTCTTCATCCTCATCTCCGACAATAACTTCGTTCTCACAATACGGGCATGTGTACTCTCCATTACCTTCGTCAATTTCGAAAGTCCGCCTACACCGGGGCCAGGGGCAATCTACATCGAAGGCCTCTTCCAGATCATCGTTGTCTTCATCCTCATCTCCCACAATGACTTCGTTATCACAATACGGGCAAGTGTACTCCCCGTCCCCTTCGTCTATCTCGAAAGTTAGGTCACACCAGGGGCAATCTGCGTCGAAGACCTCTTTCTGGCTGTCGTCTTCATCCTCGTCTCCTACAACGACCTCGGCGCCATCGTAGGGACATATGTATACTCCGTCCCCCTCGTCTATCTCGAAAGTCAGGCCACACCAGGGACAATCTACGTCGAAGACTTCTTCCTGATCGTCATGTTCATCCACATCTTCTGTGTCTGGCTGCCCGGCTCGCGCAAAGAGAGTCCTAACAGATCGGTGGAAAATATTCGACCGCCGAGCCAGCACCAAGCGACCTGGCTGGCCGAACTTCTCGTACCAGCAGTGCTGGGGCTGGTTTATACCTGGTGTCGCCGAACACCACCTCGCAACCTCCGCAGTTGTATAGGCTGCAAGATCCTCAAATTCCAGCTCCTTAGTCTTCCAGGCGGCTTTGTCAATGCCCTCCAGCAGATAGTGTGTGAACACGCCATGCCCCTTGCCCGGCCACTCCCATGCCCGCTCTCCTGGGCCGCACGCCGAAAACAGCACTGTAAGTGTCCCCACGCTTGCCTGTATGCTGGCGACCGCCGCAATGTCCCTGCGAAGTCCAGGGCCCATCGGATTGGCGGCATCACCCTTGCCTGCATGTGGTGAGTTTCGGCACGCGTCAAGCAAAAGGAGCCGTCGGGAAGCAGGTAGCCGGCCGAACGTTTTGCGCAACAGTGCCAGGGACAGGCTGCCATGCTCCGGAAATGCCAACCGGCTTTCACGAGTCAACAGGTATCCCTGTCCATCAACTTCCACGCCGTGCCCAGCGAAAAAGAACAGAAACAGGTCGTTCTGGTGGAGTTCGCCGGCTAGGTCACGGAGGGCGTCAATCACATTGCCCAGGTACGCGCTCCCCGGCCCTTTTGCTTCGGTCAGGGTCTTCACGTGGTCAAAACTGCATCGTTCTCGGAGACGCTTGGCAAAGGCCATCGCATCCGCACGTGCGAACAGAACAGGCGAAATGGTCCTGTCCTCATACTGCTCAATACCGACAAGTAGCGCCACCTTTTTCATCTTCTTCGGCACGCCTCCTGTTTGGCCATGCATCCGCTGTCAGGATCAGCGCGTGGGGCCTTATTGCCCACCGTTTGTCAGCGGCTGAATAGCTTGTTCTTCATTGCGACCGTAACTGAACCGTTTTTATGCAAGCTTGGCGGTTCTTATGTTGTTTATGCTTCGTTGCCTTCCAGCTCGATCGCCACCTGGCCAATCTGGACTCCCTCGCGGTATACTGTCACATCGGCACAGGCCACCGAGAGCGGCAACGAAATTGCCAAGGTACCATCAATGTCCAACTCCGTTGGGGTCTGTGGTACACCGTCTATTGCATATTCTATGGAAGATCTGCCAGAAGCCCTCTTCCCCCTAACATCGCGGCACTGCACTGAAAGCTCCAGATGGTTTTGGACCGATTGCACTTCACATGAGATTATCAGGCCTTCAACCTCCGTGCCGATCTTCAAGGAGGGGAAGGTCCGCTTCGACCTGAATCGCTTCGCCGCGACTCGAGCATCCGACTTTCCAATCCCGCGCCAGGCGGGCACATATCTCAAAACCATATTGGCTCCATCTTGTCCACACAGCCACTTGCCTGTCGTATCCAAGGCTACCAAAACATCCGCTAAGAGTTCTTTTCCCGCCTCGAATACTCTCACCCTCTTGACTTTCTTGAGTTTCATCCTCAGACTTGCAAGCTTCAGCCCAGCGACCGGTGCGGCGGCGGTCTGCACGAGGGCAGACTCCTCAGGTATTGCTGCATGGAGCGCTCCGGTTATGTCACGTATGCGAGATTGGCAGTAGGCGCAGCTGCTCGCATGTTCCAAGACTTGCTCTTCATCTTGGGAGCTCAGAGACAACTGGATCAGTTTCCAAAGGCGCACCTCCAGTTCGGTCTGATCGCCGAGGTAACCACAATATACCGAGTGACGCAGAGGTTGTATTGGACGACCAGGCCAGCGGGAGATATATTTGGCGACGGCTTTGGGCAGCTGTTGCAGGAGTCCCTCTTTTCTGTGGAGTGGAAAGTTCATTGCTCGGATCCCCCACAAGGAGCTTCCATACACTGTATGATCCTTTTACGCACTGCTGCTTCGTGCTGCTGGATCCTCCTGGAAGTGGTATCGAGCATCTCCGCCAAAATCTTCCTCTCTTCCTTTGAGAATTCATGGCTGCGATTCGACTCCTCGCTGGACTCCTGCATCTTGCCCCTCACATCTTTCAGCTGTATGACAAGTTCCTGCAAATGGGCTGCCAGGTACTCTCGTGATTCCGCTGGTGAATTCCTCCGGACATCACGCAACTCTCCCTTTTTCAGGTTCCCGGATAAAGCCTCCATTTCCCAACGGTCAATTTGCCACTGTGCTTCCTGTAATGGAAGTCCTTGGTGGGTAAGTGTGCCTTTGAGCGTGTTGCGTGTCTTGTCCAGCAGACTGGCCAGGTATTTTCCCTTCACCTCACAGACCTCAGCGAGAAGCCCTGCAAGTTCAAGACGATTATCTCGCATAATCACAAAATCGATTAGAGAACCACTGGGGACACCGACTTCATCGGCGAGTTTAGAAACGGCATTACGGCTCAGACTTTGTGGCGGGACGTAAGAGAGCAGAAAAACGGCTTTTTCCACGGGTGAAGAGGAGGCCATCACACGTTCCACACACTCATCTAGTTTGGACGTCAACGCGTAATCCGTCTCGCATGGTCCAGTATCGTCCTCACCTTCTGTGTAATGCAGCGTGGATAACAAGTCGGATTCGTCCCCGTCTCCTGGGCCTTTAAGCCGATTCACCTCTATCTGTCCGTGTGCTCTGGCTAAGATCGCACGGAACCGATCAGCTATATGGATCGTAGGCACCCTGAACTTCCCATCCTGTCGCCTGAGAAAGTCGGAAATCCAATTCTCTATGGATCTGTGCAGATATTGCCATGCTTCTCCTTTGCGTGCTCTGTATTTGCTCGCTACCTTAAGGATTTGCCATCCGTCCCGATAAAAATGCTCCAAAGTATGCTCAAAAGATAAGTCGAAAATCTCGCGGTACGCTTCCTTCACTACTTGCGGACAATTATCTTGACTGATGGTAAACCCCTTTTTCTTAAGTCCTCTAAATATGGCGTTGCCAACTCTGGTCACCATGACCGTTTCGTAGACCTGGTCACACAACCGGGATACTCTGTCTTTTCGCCTGAATTGCCATAACGGTTTCTGGCCACGATCGAGCAGTATCCACCATGCCAGAAGGTCAGCACGTCCATCACGTGGCGGAGGGGGAGGCGGAGTCAAACCACGTTTGCACTCCTCCCCGAGGTCAGTCAACAGATACTCATCCGGCCAAGCCTCGATGCTTCTGATTATGAACTCACATGCCTCAGGTCCCCCGGCTGTCCCCCACGCTTTAGTGAACCCAGACTCTCTCCAACGTTTCTCATCCGTTAGCCAGTTACAGAGATTATCTCCCAAGATCTGACGGTAGCCACCATGCGATCCCAAGTCGTCCTTCTTGCTCTTCAAGTAAGTCCATCCGAAAGACTCGACCCAAGTGCTCCACCGGTCTGAACTACTAGTTCTGGCACCGGCTTCCATAGGTTTCTGGTTCGCCACTTTGGACTCTACGTGATAATATCGATGAGAATTGCACACGCATCGTAAGTTGTGGTTTTCTGGTCAAGGTCGTCATTCTATAAATACAATGATCTACATTCTTGGAGAATGCTAACATTCTGTGCCAAATCCGAGCAATAGGTTCCTCGATTCCTTGCACTCACAGACGAGACACATTTCTTGCTCCTAATATCCTTCAGAAATACGCCTCTGAATGGAGTATAGAGCAATCGTGCTCCAAAATCAAGTCTTATATGGTGTTTTTTTCCGTAAATCCTCGTTTCCGTCCAAATTCGCCCATTGGTACTCGTAATGGCTAAACTGGCCAGTGCTCCTAAATTCAGTCACTGCAATTGATCTATGTGGAAAAGCCTATGAGCGGGGCGAAGTACGCAATGATGACGTTCCCAATTCCAGTAGGCAGGCAATTTCCCATAGTATATATAATAAGGCGAAGAAATCGGACACTAACACCGATTTTGACCTTACGAAGATAGGAATGGCTGTTCCATGTTCAAGGGAAATTACTTGACGACAAACATAACGTGTCTATAATATAAGAGCGCATATTTGTCGGATTTAACCCTTTATGGTAGAACTGGCGGCCAAAAGAGGATACAAGAAATGCCGTCTGAACCGGACCTACGAGGACGTGACGAAACACATCCACTTGAGGATCTGCAAGACCTCACGTCTTATCAGATTGAATCCTTGAAAAGTCACTGGATTAATTCTGTCGAGGCGTTGCTCAGCTTGACTGTGAACGAGGCATCTAGGACCGGATTGGTCAAGTTGATGGATGTTTCGAAGGAAGAACTAGGTCGGATCGTGGGAAGGGCCAGGGACCTTGTTGGTCCCGAAAAGGCACGGGAATTGATGTCAGAGAAAAAAGGTGGCCCAACAGGAGTCATACTATCTGAGGAACAGAAGAAGGAATTTGGCATGGATTAGATTTCGGTTATTGTCAAGAATCCACGCATAGGTACTGCATGTGGAGGATTCACTATATAGAGGAAAGGTGATAAGAGCATATTGAGTATGTCACATGGAAATATATGAGGGCTGAATGGACATTGATTCTCACACATCGCTGGCGAAGCTTTCATTAGACACTTGCGTCAGAGAAACGCTCGTTTCTCTCTGGATTACGAGTGCAGAGGAGCTAATCAGCCTGACTACAGCCGTAAAAGAATCCGCGGTTCTTCTTAAGGGAATCGATGTTGAGGGTGGTAACCTCTCGAAGACCCTTAGTGCTGCGCGCAACGCACTCTCCAGGGGGCAACTTGACAGATTGTCTATCCCAAAGGCTGGTGGTTCACTGGGATGTGTGTTGGATCCACAACTGCTGGAGGACTTCAAGCAGTATGGGCGAGTTCGGCCTTTGGCGGCAAAACCTGCTGGCGTCTTTGAGGGAAAACTTCCTTCGTCTGTTCGATTGATGGACAGGATGCCACCTGTCAAGAACCAGGGTGAGAGAGGGACTTGTGTTGCCTTTGGAACTGTGGCTCTAAGGGAGTTTTTGCTGGAGAAGTATGTCGAACTTTCTGAGCAATTTCTCTACTGGGCCTGCAAACAGCTTGATGGTAACCCAGGTCCTGGTACTAACCTGCACACAGCCATGACGGCGCTCACCGAATATGGTGTCAGCAAGGCATCTGTTTGGCCATACAATCCACTACAGACAGACGACGAAGGTCAAGGACCACCACCAGACGAGGCTCTCAAGAATGCGAAGGACTATGCGTTACAGTCCACAAGGACGGTTGAACCAAATCTCGTTGTGCACTACAAGAACGTTTTGGCTGGACATGAGGACGTCCCCCAGATGCCGGTGTCCTTCACGACGCTGGTATTCAACAGTTGGTATCTGTCCCCTGAAACACATCGTACCGGCAAGATAACTATACCGCTTCCTGGAGAGCAGCCGGTGTCCGGCCATGCTTGGTGTGTTGTTGGCTATGTGGACGACGATGAGGCTCCTGGCGGCGGGTATTTCATAGTCCGAAACAGCTGGGGGACCACATGGGCACAAGATAGTCCCGAGGCGCCAGGTCATGCCGTGATACCATACGAGTATGTTGAGCTATACGCAATAGAAGCATATTCCGGGCCATTGACCAAGTGCACAGACTCACGACCAGAAACAGACTCTGAGTTCAGGGAGTATGTCCGGATATTGAGTGAGGATGAGAGGGACATAGAAGGAAGACTTATACGTTCTGGAAGCGCGGTGCTTTGCCACCCCTCCGATCCAGGGAAATTCAAGGAGGACACGCCAGCAAATCGACAAGAGTTTCTAAAGTTGGACTACTCTTGGACTGATGAAGTTCGACAGCGTGTGTGGTTCCACTCGGCAAAAGAATTGCCCCAAGAGACTCGAGATACTCTGGAGGCATGTCGAGCTGCCAAGAGAGAGTTCGTGTCGGCTATAGACGAGAATCTTAATTCCGCCCGGGGCGATATCTTCCCAGAGGTCGGGTTGCCTTTCTGGACTCTCCTGTTACTCTGGGAGCCTCGAATAAAACATGTCACCACAGTATCGGACATTGGCAAAGACATTGCAGGTCGTGTCAAATCCAACTGTGGTGTTCCAGATGATCTTGACTGGCCCTCGGCGTGGCAAGAGCTGTTGGAAGAACTTAATGTTGGAAAGATCTACTCTGCAAAGTGTGCTGGCGCGACCATCCATGTGGTTACAGCGTTCGTCTGCCAGTTGAGGCTTCAGCGAAACACGCCGGTGGCGATTGTTGACCCTGCGCAGACTATGGTTGAGGCAGTGTACGACGCCTATCAGGTATGGACTTCTAATCGAAAGACTGCAAAACCGGTTCTCACCTTCTACAGCATAGGTAGCGCCCAGGAATGGTCGCATAACGTTGTAGCGGACGCGTCCGCCGCTCATTGGACTGTTATTACTCATTATCAGCCCGATGGTACTTGGAAAGTCATTGTGCCAGCAGGCTTCATAGGGCGGCTGTCCGTGCGAAATTTCGTCGATCGCCTCAAACCAGAAACACAGCGGCAGAGAATTTCGCGCACAAAGGATTCCGTTGACAGACTTCTTGATTCAGGATATGAAGGTAATATTACCATCGATAAGATTGCGAACCAGACGGGATTCCGTCGAACCTATGTGCGAGATGCGTTCTTAACTCTCCAGGAGAACGGGCATCATCGTCTGTACTGGACGGGGCAGCGTGTATTGGCGATCGACAGGCACCTGGGCAGGACTGGCCCCAAGATTACAGCTGCCAACTTTGAGCGCAGTTGGATCAGACGCGAACTGTTTACCTGGCTTGCTCCTGCTGGCGGCATCGCTATTTGGTTTGTTGCTAATGCTATCTTTGGAGAACCGTTCCATGGCCTCAAATTCTTGGTCATGCTTTTGTTGGCCTATCCAGGCAGGTTTGTAGACAGATATCTGAATGTTAGACGAGAAAATAGGGAGTAGCATATGGGAACTTTCAACGAAACTATAGGCGCGATACTTTCACAGTTAGCTGAGTGGCTTGGTATAAAACCTTCGGAAGAGCATCGCCTCCAGCGCATGGAAGACCGGCTTGCTGTTGCCAAAGCCGATAATGTTGACCGCTTGGAAGGTATTAAGGAGGAGATACGAGTATTAGAGTCGCGTGCCCGCAAGAAGAAGAGAGAGTATGACCAAGCTCATGGCGATACCAAACGAATTGTGGTCGGAGAGATTGAGCGAGTTTTTAGAGAGCTTGATCGGCTCCACGGCCGGGAGAAAATAATATCATCCAATATTGAAAAGACCTCTATTGCTCAAGCAAAGCTGGGTGAACTGAGAGCTGCGCGTGCCCAGGGGGTTGCTGAGGACGAACTTGATGCCATTGCAGTGGATTTGCAGGAGGCATTCGAAGAGCTTAAGGTTTCTGACAGGACGGCGCGTGACTTGGAACGTGTAGAATACGAGGCTCCCGAGCCAAGCCGCGTGGATGTGGAATCCCGAATAGCGGAAGTGGAAGGATCGAAAGAAACCTCTCTGGAACTACCAGAAGAAATGCAAAAAAGGCTTAAGGAATTGGAGGCCGAAGAGGCATAGCACGCCACAGAAAGCCCAACAATATCGTACCTGTATGGTCTTGGTGTCAGAGACATTAAGATGAAAAAAGTCGCACTGCTAATCGGAGTTGAAGCATATAGGGATCAGATGATCTCCCCGCTCAAATTTGCGCGCGCCGACGCGACGGCTCTGGCCGAGCGGCTACGTGACCGCTGCGGCTTCGCCCATGTGCGCACGCTGACTGACGAGAGCGGTGAGAATGAGCCGCTGCTGGTCAATATCGTCACGGCGTTGCGAGACACGGCCGCCGAGCTGCAACAGGAGGATCTGTTCCTGTTCTTCTTCGCAGGGCATGGCGTCGAGAAGGACGGCCACGGCTATCTGCTCGCCCGGGATAGCCTCCAGGCGTTTCCTGAGCACGGTAGCTTGTCTCTCGAGCTGCTACGCAAGACCTTTGAGAACCTTACTGTTAGCAAGCGACTCATACTGTTGGACGCGTGCCGCAACTCGCCGGAAGCGGGACGGTCAGATGCAGACAACCGTCTCGGCGATGCCATCTCGCGAGATATCGTCGCGGCTGCGAGAACGAGATTGCAGCCCGGCGCAACCACCGTTCTCTTTTCCGCGTGCCGGGCTGGACAACGTGCCTACGAGTGGCCATCCAAGGGGCATGGAGCATTCTCGCATTTTCTATTAGAGGGCTTGGATGGTGCTGCGTGGCAGAAAGGGAGACTGGAATTCAGGCACTTGGCAAGCATGGTGGCTACACGAGTACGGGAGTGGTCCGACAAGACTGCTGGCATCGCTATCCCCCAAGAGCCGTGGTATGAGGAGTTCGGAAATCCAGACCCATTACCTATTGGCCTAAAGGAACAATGCAGTGAGAGAACACCCAGAAACAAACCTCGGAGGGATGTAAGGAGTGCGACCAAGGCGAAACAAGAGCATGTCTTTGAAAGAGGCAAACCAGCGGGGCAGGGCAACGCCAAGAAGACTGGTCGTCCGATTGTAGCCGCAGACCCACGATTCACGTGCCCCGTCTGTGATAAACCGTCCGACGCAGACGGAGGGAACCTCTGCCCAACGTGCAGTAGATTCGTTCACGAGGAGTGCCAGAAATGCAGTAAGGTCCGGAAGAGTGTGGATTGGGGTTTCTTGCTGGCCGGGCTTTGCATGCGCGTTTACACCTATGCTTGTCCTGTGTGCGGCTCAGTTGTGCGAAAGAAGAAGGTTTGACGAATGATAGTCTTGGCCTCGCTCCTTGAGGCGCACCGTGGCATTGACATGAGGAGACAAGAATGACACTTGCTGATCTGTCTAAATCGAAGGAGTACTGGGAGAGGGACCTTGCCAAGAAGGAACGCAAGGTGTTTTGTGATGTAGAAGATTGTGAGATGCACTAGTTGGTCGACAACTTTGGAGCAACGTATTAGCTTTGTCAATAGGAGTATGATGAAAAAAGTTGCGGTAATAGTTGGTGATGGATAGCAATGAAGAAACAAGCGCTATTAATAGGTGTTAATCAGTATCACTTACTGGCCAACTTATTGTATGCCAGACAGGATGCCGAGGCGGTCGCGGAGGCGTTGTGTAAACATTGCGGCTTCTCCGGTCAGGATATTACATTGATGACATGTCAGTCGGAAGGAGCGTCCCGGGGGCTGTCACGGTATATTGAACACGCCCTGATGAACCTGACTGATGAAAGAGACGTTGACCTATTGATCTTTGGCTTTTGGGGACATGGTTTCGCCCCCGTACCAGGTAGGCGATATCTTTGTGGTGTTGATACTGCTGAGAACGATCTTGAGCGTACTGCTATCAGCTTTGATGTGGTAAAGGCTAAGCTTGCCCAGGTTGGCGCGGCAGATACACTGCTATTGTTGGATTGCTGCCAGAATCGTCCACCAGGGCGTTCCGCTGCTGCGGAGCCGATGACCGAGGGTGAGGAAGCTGCTCTGGCATCTATGGCACGCGACATTCAGGCTGCCAGCAGAGAGAAAGTGCGAGATTCAGTCTCTACTGTCGCTATTCTCAATGCTTGTTGCGAGGGCCAAAGGGCCTACGAATGGACTCAGCGAGGTCACGGCATCTTTACCGCCCATCTGCTGGATGCATTTGACCAAGGCTTTGGCAGCATTGCCCCGCTAGCCTCCTGGCTCTTTGACCGTGTTGCCAAGACGTCGCGTGATCTTCACCAGCAATTGCAAACGCCTTATGTCACAATCGAAGGCAAAGGAGATATTATACTTCCGATTGTACCTTCACCGCGTAGAATAGCCTCTGCTGATGCTTCCGGCGTGGTTGAACTGCTGGAAGAGCCAAAGCTCAGGATTGAGACTGATCCACCAGGCTGTTCTGTCAGCCTTGATGGTAAGCCTGTTGGGATATCTCCAGCGTCAGTTCCTCTATCGTCCGGCAAGCATCGCGTCACGGCGGAGAAAGCAGGCTTTAAGACTTGGGACCGAACAGTATCTTTTGATGGCAAAGGTGACGCAACCCTTGAGATAGAACTCGCTGTTCTGCCCACCCGTCAACCGGGAGACGTGGTCGAGAATTCTATCGGCATGAAGCTGGCCTGGATTCCTCTGGGTGAGTTCCTGATGGGTAGTCCCAAAGATGAGGAAGGTAGATCCGCAAATGAAGGTCCCCAGCACAGAGTTGTCATCTCCAAAGGCTTCTTTATGGCTACTACACCGGTTACTCAAGACCAGTACAAAACGGTTATGGGGAAGAATCCCAGTCATTTCAAAGGCTCGGATTTGCCGGTGGAACAAGTTTCATGGGAAGATGCCGTCGAATTCTGCAGCAAGTTGGGCAAAAAGGAAGGCAGGGGCTATCGCTTACCCACTGAGGCCGAGTGGGAATATGCCTGTCGGGCAGGAACAACCACTCGCTTTTATTTTGGTGATTACGACGATGACCTTGGCTACCACGGCTGGTTTGACAGCAATAGCGGCAGCAAGACTCATACCGTAGCTCAGAAGAAGCCCAGTGCCTTTGGCCTATATGATATGCATGGAAATGTCTTGGAGTGGTGCAGTGACTGGTATGACGCTGACTACTACTCGAATAGTCCGGAGGTAGACCCGCGGGGTCCAAAGACCGCCAAAGAATATCGTGTTCTTCGCGGCGGCTCCTGGTACCACGGACCGGGGAGCTGCCGTTCTGCGAATCGCTTCAGGTACTCGCCGGACGGCCGGATCAGCAACTTCGGGTTTCGTGTTGTTCTCCTGGACTTTTAGCCATTTGTACTTTGTTCTTTTACACTTTATCCGAGCGCAGCGAGGATCGAAAGATTTTGAGTTTTGTAAGTAATCGAAAGATATGACGCAGGAACTGAAAGTAATTCAAGATTTCTATGATTTGATGCTCTGGTTGATCCGGCACACTGAGAAGTTTCCACGTCATCACCGATATAGTATAGGTGTGTCAATCGAGAACCGAGTTCAGACGGTACTCTCCACACTGCTCCGGGCAAAATATGCTAAGGACAAGGCTGTTTGGCTCAGCGAAGCGAATATTGAGCTTGAAGTCTTGAGATTTCAACTACGATTGGCAAAGGACCTTAGGGTGCTTCCCATAAGAAGCCATGGCTTTGCCGCCAGGTCCATGGATTCAATCGGGCGCCAAATCGGAGGCTGGCTGAAAGATAGGGTTACGAAGAGATGAAGCGTTACGGAAATCTCTGGGAAAAGGTGCTCAGTTGGGACAACCTTGTTTTGGCTGCCCGAAAGGCTCAACGAGGCAAAAGAGACCGGGGTGCCGTGCGGCTATTTGCCTTCAACCTCGAGCCCGAACTCTTGAGACTGCAAGCGGAACTTGAAGATGGAAGCTATCGACCAGGACGGTTTAGCTCTCACTGGATATATAGACCGAAGCGCCGTTTGATTTCAGCAGCCCCCTATCGGGACAGGGTAGTTCATCATGCGTTGATGAATGTTCTTGAGCCGATTCTCGACCGCCATTTTCATCCGCATAGTTATGCCTGCCGAAGAAACAAGGGGACACACGCAGCAGCCGACCGACTGCAGACTCTGATGCGGCGATCCAAATATGCGCTACAATGCGATATCGCCAAATATTTCCCAAGTATAGATCACGAAATGCTCAAGAGTACCTTCCGTAGGCTCATCAAAGATGACAGAATACTGTGGCTGATGGACTTGATAGTAGACTGTTCAAATGAACAAGAGAAGGTCATCGATTGGTATGATGGCGATGATTTGTTTACACCGATGGAACGACCTAAAGGATTGCCCATCGGAAACCTTACAAGTCAGTGGTTCGCCAACTGGATGCTCAATGACCTGGACCATTTTATTACGAGTCAGTTAGGCATTGGTGGCTACGTGCGGTATTGTGACGACTTCGTGCTATTGCACACTGACAGGAGCATCCTGAGGATAGCAATCGACCAAATCAGGTCGTGCTTGGCCCAAATGCGAATGCGCCTGCATGAGAGCAGGCTCTCTGTCAAGCCTGTCCGTGCGGGACTCACATTTGTAGGGTATCGTGTTTGGCCAACATATAGACTTATTCGCAAGGGCAATATCAAGCGGTTCCGCCGCCGAGTACGATGGATGAAAAAGGCCTATGCAAGCCGAGCCATTGACTGGGAAGATGTAAAGGTGCGGCTGGACAGTTGGATGGGGCATGCTCGGCAGGCGAACAGTGCGCGATTGCTTCGTTTCTTGAGTCGAGAGTGGAAGTTCACAAGGGATGGAACCGTTAAGGGCCCGTGTTCTTCGCGGCGGCTCCTGGTACAACAAACCGAGGAACTGCCGTTCAGCGAATCGCAACAGGAACACGCCAGACAACCGGAACAACAACAACGGGTTTCGTGTTGTTCTCCTGCACTTTCAAGTACTTCAATGGGTTTGTCCAGAATCGCGTGGTTTATGGACTACGCAAGTGTGACACTGAAAGTCCTGGTTTCATTCCTGAGTCGCCGGCTTTTTGAGTCGGTGGCCGAATTTACGCAGTACGGCTGGGCGGGGCTGGTAGGACCCGTTCGAACGTCCCGCTTGGCCTGTTTCAACTTGATCTGGCGAGTTATATCGAAGGAAAGGATATTTGCAGGATAAGTCCGGCAGGTGTATTCCTGTGGCTCTAATGTGAGCTTTTGCAAGATAGATATCTTGTGTTCGGCAAAGGTGAGGCCCAACGTGGTTGAGGATTCATTATGAATCGCTACGCATTGGTCATTGGCATAAACGATTACGAAGACCGGGACAACATCCAGCATCTGCGGTTTGCGGTGCAGGACGCAAGACGTGTCGATCGTTTCTTCCATTCCTGTGGTTTCGACGTCCGTACACTCACCGATTCGGAAGCTACATACGATTCGATCGAGAGCAGGCTATACGAAATAGCGGAGAGATTGTGTCCTGGTGATGTGTTCCTGCTGTATTTCTCGGGCCATGGCTGTGAACGCGGCATTGGGGATGATCGTAAGCAGTACCTGCTGCCTCGCAACGCAAGATTCTGGTCGCTACAACACGGCGGCGGGGCGGCGATCTCATTGCGGTTCATACAGGATTGCACAGGCAAACCTGGAGTTGGGCGAGCAGTAATCCTTGATTGCTGCCGTAGTCAGATCCTAACAGGAGGCAAGGGCTCGGAAAAGAGCGAAGTCCACTACAGCAGCCGTGATATCAAGGCAGCAACCAAATCAGCTCCGAAGGATTCTCCACTGGCAATCGTATGTTCGTGTCATCCCGATTCTGAGGCCTACGAACGGTCCAGTCTGAACGGCGGCATTTTCACCTGTGCAATGCTCTCGGTGTTTGAGGACTACCGCAAGAAGGGCCAGCCGGTAGGTTTCTTTCCTGAGTTGCAGAGGGATATAGTGGAGCGTACAAAATCAATCTTGGAAGAAGCGGGTATGCCGCCACAAGATGCCCAGGCCCCCTGGGTGATCGGTTCTGCCGAAGGAGTGGTATTAGTGCCGGGTCGGGAGCCCCTCGACAAAAGTGACCACTCTGACAGCGGTAGGATTCAGGTACTGGAGAAACCCAAGCTCAAGATCGAAACGGACCCTTCTTCATGTTCGATCAGTATCGATGGCAGACAGATAGGGATCTCGCCGCAATCAGTTGGTCTCAAGGCTGGCCAGTACGAGATAAGAGCGGAAAAAGCCGGTTTCGAAATCTGGGAACAAATAGTCAGCTTCGATGGCCGGGGGGATGCTACTCTCGGGATTAAGCTCACCGAGATTCGCGGTCCTCAGCCCGGCGACACTGTCGAGAACTCTATCGGCATGAAATTGGCCTGGATTCCTCCAGGTGAGTTTATGATGGGCAGCAGGGATTCTCCTGCGGAGGTTGCTAAGAAAGGCGACGCCAAAGAAGATTGGTACATTGATGAGCATCCTCAACATGCCGTGCGAATATCCCAAGGATTCTACATCTGTAGAACACAGGTTACTCGTGGCCAGTTTGGGGCGTTTGTGAGCAGCAGTGGATATCGAACAGAAGCTGAGAAAGAAGGTTGGGCCTATGCGTGGAAGAGTGATGATTGGGCGAGAGTTGATGGTGCATCATGGCGAAATCCCGGGTTCTCACAGCAGGACAATCATCCGGCAGTCTGTGTAAGCTGGAATGACGCGACGGAATTCTGTAATTGGCTCAGTAGTAAGGAACAGAAAGACTATCGTTTACCCACAGAGGCTGAATGGGAGTATGCATGCAGGGCAGGGAGTACTACGCCGTTTTACACAGGAGAGACTATCAGTACAGAGCAGGCGAACTATGACGGCAACTACATATACGGCAAAGGGTGCAAAGGCACGTACCGTAAGAAGACAACCTCTGTGGCCAGTTTCGACCCCAATGCATTTGGATTGTATGACATGCACGGCAACGTCTGGGAATGGTGCCAGGACTGGTATGATGAAGATTACTACTTAAATAGTCCTGATGTTGATCCGCGAGGGCCAGCCACTGGCAAGTCTCGTGTTCTTCGCGGCGGCTCCTGGTGCAGAGAACCGTGGAACTGCCGTTCAGCGAATCGCAACGGGGGCTCGCCTGACTTCCGGCTCAACAACAACGGGTTTCGTGTTGTTCTCCTGGACTTTCGATAACGCTCTGTTCTTTTTGCTTTTACCCTTTACACTGGGGTACAGGGGCGGAGCCCCTGTTCGACAGCAGAAAAGTGACGTAAGACGGAATAATATGAAGTTTCTGCGTGGTACATATATGCAACATTATGATGAGGAAATGATAACGCACGAAGCAAGGGCGTTCGCACGGAGTTCAAAGCTGAAAAGACATGGATAAGAGAGAGAATTACTGAAAACACGTGGAAAGGGATAATTATGGCATTAGGTGATATTTTCAAATCAAAGCAAGAGCGGGAAAGAGAGTTGGCAAAGAAAAGGCGAAAGGCATTCCGCGCCGCAGAAAACGCGGTGGATGTGGTGAAGGACCGTGTTGCCAAGCTTAAGCGGGAAAGAGACAAGTCTTGGACTGAGGCACGCCAGTATCTGAAAGACGGCCAGAAGGCATCTGCCCAGAGGTGCCTTCAGACCTGCCGAGCAGGTGAGATATTGATGTCCAAACTCGAGATGAAACGCTGGGTCTTCGAGCAACTACTTAGCAAGCTCGAATTGGCTAAGAGCGACCAGGATTTTGCCCAGGCACTCGGCGCAATTAACGCCGTTGTCAAGATTGACCCTGAGACAGTGGCGGATGTCCTGGATGAGGTGCAAGACAAGCTTGGCGAACAAGTTGATACTGACAAGATCTGGGAAAAGATGTACGGCAAAGAGATGGAAGGCGTTGAAACGAAGATGACTGATGTTATTCCGTCTGTGGAAGAGATGGAGAAGCAACTTCAGGATGAGGTCGCAGCGGAGCTTGGCGAGGAGAAACCTTCGAAGGCCAAAGAAACGGCCGGGGTGGACCCAAACGTGAAAGAAGCGATAGGTAAAGGACGCAAACGCCTTAAAAAACTGCTTGAGGAGGACGAAAAATGAGTTTCTATTCGGATAAGAAGCAGGAACACGAAGCGGCTGCAGAAAAAGCCTTGGCCAAGAAGAACTACAGCAGGGCCTTCTTCCATACTGCGAAGGCAGCCGAGTTTGGCCTGATGCTGGCAGAACAGAGCGAAGGCAAAATTGCCAAGCGGTATGTAGAAGATGCTTTCGAGCTGATTGACATTGCTACCGAGCTGAAAGCCAAGGCTCAGGCGCAGGACAAAGAAAAAGTCAGCCAAACTCTGAAAGAAGGCGGCGCAGAGGAAGAACAGGCGCCATCTGCCTGGGAATTGCGAGAAAAACCGGACATGAAGTTAGACGACGTGGTGGGCCTGGACGAGGTGAAGGAGATTCTCCGTGAAGACGTCATACTGCCATTCCAACGGCCCGAAGTCTACGAACGATTTCGGCAGGAGGCCGGTGCCGGCGTTCTCATGTATGGTCCCCCAGGCAACGGGAAGACATTCATAGCTCGCGCAATAGCCGGTGAACTTGATGCGGCCTTCTTCCCAGTAGATTGTGCGCAAATAAAGGACAAATATGTCGGGGAAACAGAGAAGAACATGAAACGGCTCTTCCAAGAAGCGCAGTCTCACGAAAGAGCAGTACTGTTTTTTGATGAGGTGGAGGCCCTTCTTTCGAAGCGTGGCAACCGGAAAATAAATACAGTGACACAATTTCTTGCACTGACGGACGGCGTTGTCAAAAGCGAAAATTGCACGCTTCTACTGGCAGCGACAAACAAACCTTGGCAACTGGACGAAGCGGCTCTTCGGCCCGGACGACTGGGGACTCGGATTTATGTTGGCTTGCCCGATGCAAAGGCCCGGGAGGCCATCTTTGCTTACAATATGAAGGGCGTCCCTGTTGCAAAGGACGTTTCCTTTGCAGCCATAGCCGAAAAGACCGAGGGGTACAGTGGGGCTGATGTGGTGGAGATCTGCAAGCACGCCAAGAAAAAGGCCATACGCCGACAGCTTGAAAGCGACCGGGATGAAGAGATTACCGTCGATGATTTCGAAGCTGCGTTGGATAAAGTGAAGGCCTCGGTGGCCAAGGATAATTTAGTGAACTTTGAAAAATGGCGAGATTCGGGCAGTGCGTCGCCGAATGCAGCGGCTGATGACTGAGATTATTTGAGATATTGCTCGGAAAAAGGTTCGCAAGTGCCCGAATCGCTGACTTAGTTTATTACACGGAGAGGCAAGAATGCGAAAGTGGCAATTTTCGATCCTGTCAAGAATCGGGTCTATTGTACTGGTATGTGCTATTGGCTGGCTGAGCTGGCAGCATCTGGGGCCACGGAAACCTGAAATTGGCCCGGTCCGTAAAGAACTGGCCGACAAGGTCATCCCGTCTATCGTCGAAGATATCCGTACATCCCGTGACTCAATGCGATCAGTGACACTATGTCACTTCGCCAACGACCCTACCGACTACTTCACCAACCATCTTCGGACGGTAATCGAGCATAGAGGAACGCTTGATCTACGCGATAGAACGCTTAAGGAAAAGGTACGTAATTTGCTCAACCTGCGACACTCATCCTACGGTACGATCGAAAGGTCCCTCAAACAAGGCAGGAAATTGAGAACTGACGGGGTCCTCTCTGGGACAATTCATGCCTTTGAATCGTATCCCGGCGGGGGCACTCTCGACGTCGAGGTCACACTGGCTAACGTAGCGACTGGTCAAACGGTATTCTCCAAGCGGTACGACAAGGAAATGTCGTCCAGTTCGATGCTCATTGCCAGCATTCAGGGGCGGGCAGGAACCTTTCCATGGTTCCAGCGGCTGTTGGGTTGGTTGCTTGCCGTTCTGCTGCTGCCGGTCTTCACGATTAGCTTCATGCGAGCCATGGTCCGCAAGGAGTCCAACAAAACTAACGCCTTCGTACTTGGCATCTATACTGTAGCCGACTCTTTGCTGGCCTGGCTGCTGGTCGGCGCGGCTCTGAACTCGTTGTGGACAGTACTAGTTTTCATCGTGGCTGTAGGTCTCGCGTTTGCCTACAACGTTCGAATTATGACGTTTGCGCTGCGGCTGGAGGAGGCGTGAGACATGAAGCGCTCTGCACTACTTGTCGGGATCGACGGATACAATGAGAGTCTGGCGCTGGCAGTCTCAGGAGGTGAGCAATCGTGAGGAAGTATGCATTGTTGGTTGGCGTCGAGCGTTATGAGGACCCGACGATTTCTGCCCTACAGTTCGCCAAAGCTGATGCTACAGCGCTAGGCGAGCGGCTGCAGAGACGCTGTCAGTTCGACCAGGTCCATGTTCTGACTGAAGGGCCGGGGTACAGAAGCCCGAGATTGTCAAACATCATCACTACACTGAAAGACATCTGTGGAGAAATACATCAAGAGGACATTTTCCTGCTTTTTTTTGCTGGCCATGGTGTGGAGAAGGACAACCGTGGTTATCTGCTCGTGCCCGAGAGCCTGCATGCCTTCCCGGAGTATGCCAGCCTTTCACTGGAACTCCTTCGTAAGACTCTGGAAAGGCTCGTCGTACGCCGTCGGATTATGTTGTTTGATGCATGTCGCAACTGTCCCGAAACCACCCGGTCACGTGCGGACAACCTGATGGGCAACTCCATCGCTCGGGACATTGTCGCGGCAATCCAATCTCAGCCAGCCGCCGGTGCGACGACCATCTTGCTGGCAGCGTGTCAGGCTGGCCAGAGAGCCTACGAGTGGCCAGCCAAGGGTCATGGTGTCTTTACTCATTTCCTGCTCGAAGGTCTTGATGGAGCTGCGTGGAGTAACGACGGACTTGAGTTCAAACGCCTTGCGGCGTACGTTACCCGAGAGGTTCACTCCTGGGCATTGAAGACACCTGGGCTACACAGTCTCCAGGAACCATGGTATGAAGAATGCGGCAATCCTGAGCCAATTATTCTTGCACAAAGGAAGCGGTCAATGGTGCCCCTGCAAGAACCCGTCGGGATCGTCGAAGCGACGAAATCGCCACCCCCTATTGCTGCACAGGGGCCAGAATCTCTTTCTTCTATCACCGATATCCCCATCGCACGCGGGGCAGCTCAACTGCTGCGATGTCTCGGTCTTATGCTGGGACCGCGCGGCCGGTCAGTTGCGGTTCCGAACGAGGCCGGAATGTCCGTTGTACAGGAGGGTGCAATCGTGCTGGAGAGAATCCGGCTCGAGGATGAGCAAGAGAATGCGGCAGTGGCACTGATAAAATCGGGATCGCTTGCCACACGCCGGGTATGTGGTGATGGGGCCACCATGACAGCGATACTCGCGGCCAAGATATTCCTGGGTTGTGCGCCGCATATCGCCGCAGGCGCAAGTCCTGCGGGCTTCCAGCGAGTCATCGACAAAGCTGTCGACTTGGCCGTCAGAGAGATTGGCAGAATCGCTAAGCCAGCCACAACATCTGCCGAGATCCTCCGGGTAAGCTCCGCCGCGTGCCAGAACGCCTTTATTGCGAAGGCTGTCGTTGAGGCAATAGAGAAGATAGGCAAAGATGGACCTATCGTCATCGAAGAGGGCCGGGAAATAGAGACCGTTGTCAATGTGGTCGAGGGCATGCAGTTCGACCAGGGCTATCTAAGCCCATACTTCATTACCGACTACGGCGAACGGACAGCCGTCCTGGATAGACCCTATATCCTGGCGTACGACGGTAGAATTGACTCAGTGAAAGCAGTCGTTCCCTTGCTGGAGAAGGTCGCCAAGCAAGGCAGGGCAGTGCTGGTAATCGCTGGCGATCTGAATGGCGAGGTTCTGGCGACACTAGTAGTTAATAAGCTCAAAAATGTTATAAAAATCGCAGCGGTTAAAGCACCCGGTTTCGGCGCTCGGAGGAAGATGTTGCTTGAGGATATTGCAGTTCTTACTGGCGCAGAATGCATTACCGCTAACATAGAGCAAGTCGAGCTCGCCCAACTCGGTCGGGCCGTGCAGGTTATAGTGAAGTCTGATGCGACAACCATAGTTGAAGGAGCCGGCAGCGTCGAGGCAATCAAGAGCAGAATCGCACGGATAATGGCTGAGATAGACAGCTCTAAAAGCGAATACGACATCGAAAAGCTCCAGGAGCGTTTAACCAAATTGGCCGGTGGTGTCGCCGTGATATCTGTCGGCGCCATCACTGAAACTGATATGAGAGAGAACTTGCGGCGCGCCAAAGCTGCACTGGCCGCCGCAGAATCGGCCGTTGAAGAGGGCATCGTCCCTGGAGGCGGGGTGACACTGTTACGCGCCCAGGCGGCACTGAAACACCTTCAGCACACGGATCAGGAACGACCAGCAGTCGAGACAGTTAAAGAAGCGCTTGTCCAACCACTTTGTGCAATTGTGGAAAACGCAGGTCTCGATGTGGCGACAGTGCTGGAGAATATCTGCGGAAAGGGTCTATCGTTTGGTTACGACGTGGTGGCGGAGGAATATGGAGACCTATATGAGGCAGGCGTGATAGACTCTGCCAAGATGGTGCGGACGGCGCTGCACAATGCGGCTGCAGCGGCGTCTTTGCTGATTGACCAGCATGTGATCGGGTCGGATGTGCTGTTCGCGGAGCCCTCCGAGCTGAATAAGAAAAGGACCCAAGAAACCCCAGGTGAATCTACTAAGTGACGTCTACCCAAGAGCAGCTAAGTATTGAGATGTCTTCGTCGCCGAGAGTGCTTATGGTGAACATCGTGGTGACGACATGATAAAGTGGTGAGACAAAGATGACAGAAGATGCAAAACCAAACCAATGGGCCGTTCTGATTGGCATCAATGGCTACCATGAGAGCCTTGGTGAGCTGTCTTTCTGCGTCAACGACACGAAGTTGTTGCAGGAGACACTTGTGTCACAGGTGTGTGGTTTTGCCCAGGAGAGAGTCCTTCTATTGACCGAGGACGAGCCCAAGGAACGCCAGCCTACGCTTGGCAATATACATTCCTGGTTGGCCACATGGCTTTCACGACCTGGACCAGAAGACCTCGTGCTGGTTTATTTTGCGGGTCATGGCCGGGAGGTAGAAGGCCAGGCCATGCTCGCTCCAATTGACGCTACGTTGGATTCGCTTCCAGTCACAGGGATCGCTATTCAATATGTGCGTGACCTGTTGGAACGATGCAATACTAGCCAGAAGGTACTGATTCTGGATGCGTGCCACAGTGGCTCCGGTCGTGATGTGGCTACTATGACGAGCCAGTTCAAGACTGATCTGGAAGCCGGTAAGGGCATCTACACTATCGCAAGTTGCGACAGCGACCAGGTTTCATATGAATGGCCTGAGCAAAATCACGGGGTCTTTACATACTATTTGACTGAGTCAATAAAGCAGACCGCAGCCCCGGACGCGGATGGCGCTCTAACGTTAGATTCCGTTTATGATCAGACTCGCAGAAAAGTGCTGGAATGGTGTGGAGACAGGAGGATCAAGCAAGACCCCGTGCGGATCTGCCGTATGAGCGGACAGATTGTAATCGGAAAGAGACAATTGTCTATTGAGCAGCAGCTCGAGCAAGCCAGAAAACAGATAGTCGATCTAAGTGGCCAGATCGGTGCGAAAGAAGCTGAAATCAGGAAGCTAATAGAGGAAAAGCACGGATTAGAAGAGCAACTTGTCGCCCTTTCACAGGTACAGAATGAACTCCGGTTGAAGGATAATGAGATAAGCGAAGCAAAAAGAGTTCAGGATGAGCTTCGAGATGAGAACACAACCCTTAAGACACAAATCGAGCGGATCCGAGGGAAAATGGGAAATGTGCAGGTTGTCGTCTATCCTCCCGAAGTCGACGTGAAATACTTCCTCGATGGAGAACAAGCAGACAATGCAATTTCCAAGGGACATATTTCAGAAGGACGACATACTCTGACGGTTGTACCTTCGAGCTTACGTTGGGGTGTCAGGCGCCGTCGTCTACTGGTTGTCCCGGATGGGGTTTGCAGAAAGGCAATCCGGCTAAGAAAGGTTTTACACATCAGAACATTTGTCGCATTAGGCCTACTGATCAGCTATTGTGTAATCTTGGGCCTCGTGTTCAGGGCCGTGATGGGGAGGTCGGATTGGGTATTTATTCTACTTCTGTGCGCGCCCATATCCGCACTCGTCTGCCTGCTGCTTCTTTCTGTGATTAAGGGAATTATACTGAGCTGCGTCTTTGACACGATAGTGGGGCCAGGTGGAGAAGCGGAGGTCTGGTCACTAATATGCACTTTAGGTCTTGGCGGGATCTCATGTGGAATCTGGATTGCGTCCGACAAGTTGATTGTCGGTTATCAGAATTGGTCTGTTGCCTTTACCCACTTCGTGCTGCTTTTCCCGTTAGTTATTGGGGTATTTCCTACAGGTTGCTATCGCAAAAGAACTCTGTGACATCTGAAATATGCAAAGTGTAATGAGAAGATATCCACGAATCAGGGAATATGGTGTTGTGGTGGTGATTCTGGTTCTCATTTTGCTAATCACTTGCGGCGCGGCAGGTCTGGGTCCATTAAGGGCCTATTTGGTCAGTGTGAATATTGTCACGTTTTTCTTCTACGGCTTTGACAAGTGGCAAGCAACGAATACAAGTGGGCGTATTCCTGAAATGGTGTTGCACGGATTGGCCCTTGCCGGAGGAACGCCAGGTGCGTTCATCGGGCAAATCATCTTCAGACACAAGACACGCAAAAGCAATTTCCGCAAGATATTCATATTAATTGCCTTGTTGCAGCTAGTTTTGCTGCTTGGCTACGTGGCTACCATAGAGCCGTAGATTGGTAACACGCTGCCAGTACTTAAGTTGTGACAGATCCGAAAGACTCATAATGTACTGGTCTTGGGCGGGGTCTGTCACGCTGTAAGTCTGTCTGGCCATATGGGCGCAGAAGCTTAGAGCGGCCTTCTTCACATTGGTCGACGACAAGAAGCGAAATGGAGGCTTGGACACCAGCGGCTCCGATTGTAAACATTCTTGCCCTCCGAAACGACCTCGTCTATTCATATACGGAAAGTCATCCTTTAACGCCAATTTGCCGCCCAACCTACCTTGTTGTGTGCTTCCTGGCCATGATAGCCTCTCCTTTGGTGCAGACCGAAAAATATAAATAGGAGGGGTACTTTTTTTAACATAGGCCTGACATTCAGGTCTCGCGGCGAAGGCTATATTTTACACGAAAAGACCAGAGTGAAATCTACAAATGCCGGAATACACAAAAATCAGCTTCAATTACCGCAAGGAGATATCTGACTACTCGGACTTAGTTGAAATGCTTTTTCCCGGCAACCGCAACCAACAGTATGCGGCCGTCTGTATCTTGTTCGAGCTCAAGTGGGCTGGTGGACTGGTCTCCAACCTCGGCTACCTGGAAAAGCAGTACAAAATCTCACGCCGAATCTTACAAAGGACTCGTGCCAAACTTGCGCGGCTCGGTCTCATCGAGCACATCAGTAGCTTCAATATGCGTTATGGCGGTCAGGCTGGTTGGAGACTGTCAACTCGTTTTGAACGAAGCCTGAATCAATTAGCCCAAAAGTGTGCTGGACTCAGGGATATTAAAACAAGTTCCAACGAAAAAGATTCTATGTTGGTTGATTTCGCGAATGCCAGGCGTAGCATTTCTGGATCGCATAATCGAAACGTGTCTTTTCCAGAAGCAGATGGAGGTGAAGGTTTGTGTCGAGAAAAAGTGTAAACGGGCCGGTGATATTGATGGTCTGTGTTCTTGTGCTTTTGGTAGTCAACTTATTCATTACAACGAGATTGTTTGAATCACCCTTGATGCTTCGCGCACGTGACCCACTACCCTGCAGAGCTGTCCCAACGCGGTTTGTGATGGAGGAACCAGAATGTGCTAATAAACTGCTTAGATCGATGAATATTACCAATGTTCGTATTCTACCTGCAGCAACATCCGACACTGTATGGGATGATGAGACGCTGGCACGTTATTTGAGAAAGGGGATGTCGCATAAGTTCTTCGAAGAGGTCAGAACCTTTGAAGCTATCGAAGAAGAAGGGGGGGACGATCACCAAAGCTACTCAGGCAAGAATCAAACGTAGAATAACTATAGAGTGCTATTGGGCAAATTCTGAAGTAATACCTTGTCCTTAGTGATCGATTTATAGTGATTTGAAAATTTTTTTCGCTCATAACTGCGCTATCGCGCGCCACTTATATCATTTGTCGAAAATTTGTGGAGGTTTTTTCTTGCGCTCACCGAAGACTGGCGCTATAGTAGGTTGATAGTGTAAAAGAACAAATTGAACTCTAAATTTTGGAAAGGATAAGCTAATGACTCTTGGCTTGCGAAAACTAATCTTGCTGATTCTCATAGGTTCCATCTTTCTAATGGCCAATGTGGTTTTGGTTGCCAATTGGCTGGTTGAAAAACGCGTCCCGGAGTTAGCACAAACAGTAAGGGAAAACTATCTCACCGGAACCGCCATTACGATCATTGTCGCCTTGCTCATATTGCTGGTTAGCCCGAAAACGGCCGGAGGCAGTAAAGCAGTTGGTTTTGTTCGTAGATGTCCCGTCTGTGACCATGTGCTTCTTAGCAGGGGAAGTTATTGCTCGGAGTGTGGCAGTAAAATTTAGATGCGGAGATTTAAGGCGAAAACGAAGTGATGATGTTTTGAGTGGAATTTGTGTCTGGAGTCAGGTTCTCACCGGTTCTCTCAAACCGCTTTGGCTACTGCCATTTCTGGAGTTCCGAAAAGGACTTATTCATGAATCCATACATGAATAACAGTACACTGAACCTTGCTATGATTTTTTTATATTTGGAACAGTTCAAGAACAGGTGTTCGACGCACAGTTGACCTCAACGTTGTTCAAGCAAAAAGATCGAAAAGCCTTTTGGAAGGTCAATACTAACTGCCTTGGAGAGGACCAATCCCGTGGCGGCAGCTAGCCAAAAGCATTGAGAGTGGATCTACGATTTCTTTATTGGCTCTGCCGATGATCTTCACATACTCCTCGCACACCTCACTATTGGACTTCAGCAAAATCGCGACTAGCCTATTCGAGTCCAACAAACCACGGAGCTCTTCGGCGACCTTAGGATCGGCAGCATAAACAAGCTCGATAACAGATGCCCTCCCCATCTTTCCACACGGATACTCAACTTAAGTGGCTGACATCCTTTAATCCAACATTCGACGGAGTTTCTTCAGGACATCGGCATCAAGAGCTTTGATACGCTCAATAAACCATTTTGTTGTATTGAGGTCCTTGGATTGATTAAGTTTAGCGGCCAGTTTTTTCAGATTTAGCCGCTGCAATATTTCCTTGGAAGCTTGTGTGTCTGCTTCACGTATCATCCAAAGAAAGGAATCAATCGCAGAAAGATTGTTTTCTCGGTCCAGCTTATCCGCAAGTTCATCAAGCCGGAGACGGCCGCAGAGTTCGGAGGTAAACTCTTCGGAGACATCAGTCAGCCTGAAAAGACCCGCCGCCCAATTAAGCAAGTCCGTCGCCTCCATCATTCTATCTGCGATCCAAGCTCGATCTAAAAGAGGCAAGAATCTTTCCTTAATCGGGATGCTCCTGTGACGGCCGGTAGTCTGTTTTATACATGCAAATATATCCTTGATGTCCTCATGTTCATTTATCCTTGAAGCGATGGCTTGCAGAACACTCTCCTCTAGGAGGTAGTTACGAGGAGCTGCGTGAGCAAACCAAGCAATTACTTCCATGGATCGCTCACACCGGATCACATTCCCCAAACTGCCGTCAGTAGATAGACGCCTCACTACGCGCTCGGCAATGTCGTCTTCATTGCGTACAACGGCTTTCAAACCATTGGGCGTACCCGATGCAGCGTAGTCATAAATGAAGTCCTCATACTCGGGAATACTTGCGTGCCGCCTGTATTCTTGTCCATGTTCCCAATAGGCATCGGCCAAAGCCGAATGCGGTAATCCGTAGTAGACTATACCACCGTCTGTCTTCTGGTGCGTTATTTCGCCTATTTGGACAAGTTGCTTCAAGACTTCATAATCAAATCCTAGTTTATCTAATAGGTAATCTTCTGCTGTTAAAACCTCATGTAAGTACAAAGGTGAAAGCGCAACTAATACTTGAGGGGAAGAAATACAAGAATTTTCCAAGTCCCTCAGATCATCTTTCACCCCCACTTCCAACCAGTCCTTTGAATTGCCCTTGGCCTCCTTTTTCATGTAACCTTCGAGGGCATAAGCTAGAAGCCAAAAACTCTCTGAGGACACACTCTTGATTGCGTAGCGATCTTCATCAGACCACGGAAGTCTTTGGTGACGACGTGAGTAATAACCTATAATCTCATCTACATTGTCAAAGGGCTCTAGAGATATAGTAGGCAATTCTGATAGGTTTACCTTTCTCGAATGAAGTTTTTCACGAAATGAAGGTCTAGTTGTCAACAAGATATGGCTGTGTTCGTTATCATACAGGGAATACAGCAATTGGAAACTCTGTGGTTCTAAATGAATGTCTTCTATAATTACAATACCCTGAACTGCGTTAATTTCCGTAGCGAGGATATCAACGTCGAACTCTCGGTATTCAAAATAGTAGACTCTTTCCTTCTTGTGCAAATCCCAAGCAAGATTACGAACCAGCACTGTCTTGCCTGTGGCTGCTATCCCCTCAAGAATCGAAAAAGAATTATTTAGCACAAGGCTCTTTAATTCTTTGAGTTTTTTCTCACGACGAAATACCTTTTTGTGTAGAAAGTCAATTGCAATAGGTCCTGTCTTTCTAAACCATTCAGACTTATCAGGCGACCGCTTGGGATTGTCAGGTGTATTGATTCTTAATACGTGAATGATCTCTTGAAGATACTTAAACTTCTTTTTTGGAGAAACGTCCTGTTGTGTAGGAACTCCAACATCTACTAACTGAAGCACCTGCTGCTGAAACTTAGTAAAGTCTTCATCTTGATTGATGAACTTGATCGACCATAGCTTATAAGTTGCAGTATCTAATTTTGTAGGTTTGCCCAAAACGTATCCATCAATCATTTTGAACAGGGTAGTAGCCGCAGCCCACGTTTCCTTTCCGTCAGGGTCAATACTGTTTGTTTCTGTGAAACAAGGAAATTTTGCCTTTGAGCCTTTACTAAAAAAATGCGTCCAATAGATGTTTCTCGTACTTGTCTTTGAGTGCCAACCAAATCTTTTGAGAACTTTGCTTATAAAATCATCACTAGCTCCTGTCCAAGCAGTAACTCCCTCATCGGTTGTGTGATAGTCTTGGGCAATTGCAATACTACAACAGTATCTAAACCAATCAGTATGGCTCTGATGTAGCTCTAGAAAGTGTACCTGTCCAAGTTCATCTTCATTTAATTGATAAGAGAAAGTGCGATTTTGCCAGTCGATTTCGACTGTATTTTTAAGCCTTTTAATGACCTTGTCCCAATCGTAGTTGGAGGTTTGTTGGCTACTCCTATGATTCATAGTCTAAGCCACCTTTGATTTCGGGTCAACCGTATGCTCTCCT
>SMTZ1_10000198_pt1 | contig 55539 bp, 50 predicted proteins | sample DeeMarSWOR136_30_FD_25667 | JGI IMG/M metagenome (IMG submission 25667) | reverse complement strand
AGGGATCGGTTTTTTAATAGGTCTTACATGCGTGAGACTAAAAGCGTGGTTCTTAGGCATGGTAACTTTTGGTTTTGCTGTGATCACTGAGACTCTGGTCAGTCACTTTGATGATATAACCCATGGGGTCATGGGTTTTCGGACTGCCCCTCTTGTACCTTTAGGACTGCCTTTCTATTACCTTGCTTTGTTCCTCGCAATTTCGTGTGTGATTATCATATACTTCATAATGAAGTCAAAAATGGGGTTGGCTTTCAGAGCTATACACCAAAACGAGTCGGAGGCGAAAATGATCGGTATCAACACAGCCAAATACAAACTTTACGCCTTCGTAATGAGTACTTTCATCGCAGGCTTAGCAGGAGGCCTCTATGCTCACTTTCTTAGATATATACGTGTTTCGATTTTTAACGCTGCAAATTCATTCGAACCATTAATGATGTCAGTAATCGGCGGTCTAGGCACAATCGAGGGACCAATAATCGGCTCAATCATCCTTGTTGCCATTGACTCCTACTTACCTAACATAGACAGGTTTTTGCCGATTGTTCACGGAACTTTCGTTGGTCCCTATCTACGTTTGCTAGGTTTGGGTATATTCTTAGTTATAGTGGTTATTTTTCTTCCAAAAGGAGTCTCTTCATTACTCCGCAAAATATACAAATATTTACGTAGCAGTTAAAAGGGGGAAAAAAGTGATGAAAAGAAAAGACATATTCCGAGAAATCTTAGGAATCCAAATTATAGAAGTAAAAGACGGCTACGCAAAACTAACCCTGAAAGTAAGAAAAGACCACACGAACGCTCTAGGCGCCGCTCACGGCGGAGCAATCTTTGCACTCGGAGACTGTGCCTTCGCAGAAGCTTCCAACTATGGAGACAAGGTCGCGGTAGCGATTCAAGTAAGCATAAACTTCCTCAAACCCGCTTTTGAGGGAGACACCCTCACGGCAGAAGCAGTCAGGGTATCAGATGGAAAAACGCTTGGGCTGTACCATATTACAATTTCCAAGCAAGATAAGAAAATAGCTTTCTTTTCAGGGTTGGCGTTCAAAACTAGCTAAAATTAGCCCTCGATGGTGGCGCGTTTCTTGAGGTAGCTTTAGAGACCTGTGCCAATCGCGACTGTGATGAGCAGTGGCAGAATTATCCATGATGGAAACTTTGGTATCATGCAGAAAACAGGTGTTGATTCGGTGTTTGTAACCGTTCAAAGAGTTAAAGTTGTGTGGTCTTACGCCCAGAAGCTTTTAGAGAATTCGCCTAGGACTGCTTTGTATATTGCCTTTGTTTGTTGCGCTATTTTTTTCCAGTCGTATTTTTCTTGGATTTTTCTGTACGCATTTTCTCTGATGTAGTTCTTGTAGTTTTCATCCAGCAGAATCTTGGATATTCCCCATGCTAAAGATTCAGGGTTGTTCGGGTAAGTTTTGAAGCCTGTTACATCGTGATCAACAATTTCGGACAGGCCTCCTGTGTCGGATACTACAATCGGGCTTTTCGCAGCCATTGCTTCTAGAGCAACTATTCCGAACGGTTCGAACAGTGAAGGCACAACGGAGACGTCAGCGCACTTCTGTAGTTTAAGCAAGGTCTCCTCGTCTACGAAGCCCATGAAGAGCACTTTGTGTTCTAAGTTCATGCTTCTAACTATGTTCTGAAGCTGCTCTTTCATGTAGCCGCTGCCTACGATTATGAATTTGGCGTTGATTTTCTCCAAAACTTTGGGCACAGCGTTTATTAACACATGGATGCCTTTTTCGTAAACCAGCCTTCCAACATAAAGCACGATTTTCTCTTCAGGCAACGCGTACTTGGATCGGAAGGGCGCCAAATCGTTTTCGATTCCGTAGTAAACGCTCAAGTTTACGCCGTTGGGAATCATGACCAGCTTGTCTTCGGGAAGCCCGAAAGCCCATCTAACGTGGGAGACCATGTAATCGCTGCAGCATATTACCCTCCACGCCTCATAAGTAAGCCAGGCTTCGGTTTCATGAATCATTTTTTCCGCGTCTGTGTGGAGTCCATCTCTTCGCCCAATCTCGGTGGAGTGCATAGTGACCAACAGCGGTTTCCTGAAAATGTGTTTGAGTCCTATGCCTGCCGTTGCAACCAGCCAATCATGAGCGTGGAAAACATCGATTTTGTTCTCCAGTTTATTTACGATTACGGCTGCTTCTTTCTGCATGTTCAGGTTCATCAGGTAAACCCATGTGGCAAAGTCTGGAGCAGGATTTTTGTATGAATCTACCCGGTAAACGTCTACTCCGTCGATGACTTCGTGTGCGGGTGCTCCTGGGAAATCGCAGGTTATCACATGAACTTTCACGCCGGTTTTGGCTAAGCTTTTAGATAAAAAGAAGACGTGAGGTGAGATTCCTCCTATGACTCTTGGCGGGAATTCCCAAGTGAACATCATGACGCTTAGCTTATTTTTCATTTGCTTTTTAATCCTCCAGCCACTGTTTTGTATAGCCTCACCGCGTCTTTTATCCAAGTATCAGAGCTTGGGGAAACGATTTGTATTTTTTCTTCAGGAACACTATATATTCTGACAATCTCGTCGTGCATCCATTCTGATTTGACGCTGACTTTTTCGGCTTCGTAAAAGCCTAGCCATTCGATGCTTTTAATGGACATGTTGTGAGGAGTGTTCGAGTTTGGAGACCGATGGCTCTCTAAGCTCTCCACAGAGTAAACGAACGGTATGTTGAGCGCGTTTTTCAGGGTAACAGCCGCGGGTATGAAATGCCAGTCATAGACGTTTATCAGGTTGATCTGCTTGTTTGCTCCGTAATAGATGTTTGCTGCCGCTCTCTCAATCTCCTGATTTAGAGTTAAATCCCAAGTTAAAACGCCGATGTGGGTGCGGACCGGATTTGCCACCCGTGCAACTTTCACTCCGTTCGCCTCTTCAACAGCGCCAGTCACAGAATCATGATACGTGACGACGTAAGTCTCAACCTTATTCTTAACCAACTGAGTTGCCAATGCGCTTATGTAATCCGCGAGTTGACCCACCACTCGTGGCGGATACTCCCACGAAAAAATTATGACGCGCATCGCCCTTTCACTACGTGAAAAGAGAACAGACTTTGATTATTCCTCTCGCGTTAAGATAATAACGTTTTTTCCCTTCATTATCCACGAAGCTCTCAGCGAACCCCTCAGACTTGTACTTGTCAAGTATACCCTCAATCTCTGCTTGATCCCGTTGCAGAATTCGTGCAACTTCTTCGCCTCGTCTAGCCAAATCGGCGGCAGTTGCGCACAAGTTATGTAGTGTCTGCAAAACCTTTTCTGGAAAAGGAAGTTCCTCTCTCATTCAGCCTGCACCTCGCTTACAAGTGACTATGACAGACTTCTCTTATAAACACATGCACATCTAAGCATGCTCAGAACAGCTTTACTGCCGTCTGCACTTGTGCAGTTAACTTCATGAACCTTTTTTCAAAAGTGTCAACCAACGCTTTTCTTAGCGCTTCACCCTTTAACTTTGAGGTTCTGAACTTTTTGAGTTGACGTGCAAGAGTCTTATCCTGTAGTGAGTGTTCTGCCCAGCTTTCAAAATCTCCTCGGCGACTATGAAATTCCACCGCTTTCACATTCACGATCTGAAGCGCATTGGCGAAACCTTTTAGGCTCCACCTCATCACACCCGTGAAATGTTCTTTACCCGCTTTCGTGCAGAACAGGAAGGGTTCATTCGCCGTTAGCGTGGCAAGCCTTAGCCTGTTTTCAAAGTCAAGTAGCAACGCCTGAGCAGCCACAAAAGCGTCCATGGGTGACTTGTAGGGGCTGAAGTAGGCGTGGACTTCTCCTGGCGCTCCACCTGCGGCGAACATGTAGTAGAGGTGGTCGCTTGTTTGGAAGTAGCGCCACAGCTTGAGAAACTCGACGTCATCAGCCTCTTTGACAAGGGGCTCAAGTCTCCGCAAACCTGTGAAGTAAGCCCACTGCAGGGCGTTACCGAGCCAGCCGCTTGAGTCTCTTTCAAGATCAGCCCAAGAAACCGTGCCGCCTGTTTCAGGGACATCAATCTCGCCAGCTGACGCGTGTTTGTCAACAACTTCTGAAGGCGTAGCCATGTCAAGATGTTCCCACTTCAGGATTTCCTCGGGCAGATGCCTTAAAAAGTTGTGAATGCCTGTTTCTGGCCAGTGATGCTCTCCAAAAGTTTCGTAGTCTGGGAAGATGTTTATACAATCACCCCGCGTATCTGCCAGCCAATGCGCATATTTGTCCGCTGTCAACGGCCACTCGCTCCACCATCTGGCGCTAAAGCGGAAGCCTACATCGTCTGTTAACTTATAGTTGCGCAACAACACCTTGATTTTTTTGCCGCTTTTTGGCGTGTAAGTGTAGTTAGGTGATTTTTCGCCGAGGATTTTTTCCACGCCCTCCATATAAATTCCTTTGTAACCCAACTCCTCAACAACCTTGGCAATGGCGTTGTTATAGAGCAGTTCGGTGTTTTCAAAAACTTTGGGCGTAAAGCCAAGCAGGCTCTTAACCGTCTGCCAGTGCAGCTTCACTTGCGCGATGAACTCGTCTTTTTCAGGATAAAGGCTGGAAATCGAATGGTAATACGTCTGATTCAGGAATTCAACGCATCCCGTCTCCGCAAGTTGCTTGAAAGTTTCCAAAAGGTCCTTGTCGAACATTTCACACTGCTCCAAGAAGACCCCTGACACGCTGAACGCCACCTTAACACGTCTTTTCTCCTTCCTATACTCATCAATCGCATCAAGCAGAATCCGGTTTGAAGGAAAATAGCATTTTCTGGCAGCACGCTTGAAAATCACCCTATCCACCTCATTATCAAAATAATAATCAAACAACTCATCTTTACTTGAACGTCTGAAAACCCTGTTCTCCCAGAACAAATTCCGCTTCAACCTGTGCGGCTGATGAACCTCGAACACAAACACCACATCAGTCAACGCTTAACTCGCCTCTGACAATCACTATAAACATCACGCTTATTTCTATTTTCCACACTCCCATAGGTTGGACAAGAGCTCGCTCAAAAGTAAACTTCACCGCAACTTCCATGTTGCCCACCATAAATAGGGGAAAACAGTCTCTCCCGAGCATTAGTGCCAGTGCAGCCTCGAACAAAGCATCTAAAGAGGCATTCTGCTACTTTTTTTAAGACTTTTCGGGACTTTATATGACATCAAAAAACGCGTTAAAAGCCCGATTCACAGCCTGAACAGTGAACAGGGCGCAAAACACAAGCAATAAACGCCATGGAGAGCGTAGGTAGAATCGCATAATATTCAGCAACCGCGTATCCCGAACGAAAAGTAACTAAAAAGTATCGATTTGCTTTTCTTAGCATGCTATAAATGGTAACAAAAAGAAAAGAGGAAAAGTTGCGGGTTTAGATTTGTTTGGTTTTAACCGAGTTTTCCAGGGCTGCTACGCCTGGAAGTTTTTTGCCCATGAGGAACTCTATTAGTGCTCCGCCTGCGGTGCTTATGTAGGAGATTTTGCTTGATAGCCCGAACTCCTGCAGCGCTGAGATGGTGTGTCCTCCTCCAGCAAGGGAAAACGCGTCAGAATCCGCTATCGCCTTGAAGATTCCTTTGGTGCCAACGGCGAACTCGGGGTTTTCGTAGACGCCCATTGGTCCGCTGAGCACGATGGATTTTGCTGATGCGCACATTTTTCCGTAGCTTTCGATGGTTTTGTTGCCCACATCAAATATTGAGTAGTCAGCTGGAAACTCGTCCACCGAGATTTCTTTGCGCTTGCCCTCAACATCCAATGCCAAGTCTTCAGGAATCGCGATGCCTTTCGGATACTGCTGCATCAGCTCTTTTATTCCCGGAATCAACCCCGTAAGCTCCTTCTTCTCCAGAAACGCCATGTTCTTCTCGCCAAGCTTGTAGCCCTTTGCCGCCAAGAAAACCTGCGAAGTTACACCGCCAACAAGCACCACATCCGCAATGCCATTGCTCAGAACGTACTTGGAGATCTCCAGCGAATCATCCGCTTTTGCTCCACCCATAACGAACAAGCATGGCTTCTCAGGCTTATCCAGCGCCTTGCTCAGTGATTTTAATTCACGCTCCATAATTCGACCCGCAGCACTGGGCAAGACAGCCGTAAATCCAGTCATGGATACATGAGCCCTGTGCGCTGCCGCGAAAGCGTCGTTTACAAACAGGTCTGCCAAAGGCGCAAGATACTGTACAAGCGGAGTTTTCGCATGCTCCTCTGGCGTTCCTTTCTTGGTTTCCCCGTCGAAACCCCTAACGTTATCCAAAACGAGAACTTCACCGCTCTGCAGGCTCTTAATTGCGTTCTGCGCCTTTTCGCCGTAAACGTCGTCAACGTACTTCACTGGGCACTTCAAGATTTTGCCCAGAATCTCCGCGTGCTGCTTCAACGGCGTAAAGTCTGCACCGCCTTTTCTTCCCTGATGCGCGAGAATCACAACTTTGGCACCATTCTCCGCGAGTTCCTTAATGGTTGTTTCAGCGTGTGCTCTGATGCGCACGTCACTTGCAACTTTTTTGGTTTCAGGATCAATCTCTGAGTTGAAGTCTACTCGGACAAGAACAACCTTGTCTTTCACCTTAAAATCGTCTAATGTCAGGTACTTTGCCACGTTCAATCACTCTTAAATTTTCAAAAAGAAAAGGATGGGGATGTGGTTTTTAAAGTTTCAGCATCTTAACGCTTAGAGTCCTGCTTTCTTGCCCACTAACTCGATGAACTCAACCATGCGGTTGCTGAAGCCCCATTCGTTGTCGTACCACGCTAGGACCTTCACGAAGTTGCTTTTGCTGCCCATAACCATGGTTGCCTGTGCATCAAAGATTGCGGAGCACGTGGTGTGAAGCACGTCAGATGAGACAATTAGGTCTTCAGTGTAGTCCAATATGCCCTTCAATGATCCTTCAGCGGCTTTCTTCATAGCAGCGTTGACTTCTTCAACACTAACGTCTTTGCTGAGTACGGCTGTTAAGTCCACAATGGAACCGTCTGCTGTGGGTACACGCATCGCCATGCCGTTCATTTTTCCACTGCACGATGGCAGAACCAAGCCTATCGCTTTTGCTGCACCTGTGCTTGTGGGGATGATATTTACGGCTGCTGCTCTGGCTCTGCGCAGGTCCTTGTGCACGATATCCTGTACTTTCTGGTCGTTTGTGTACGCGTGCACTGTGGTCATGAAGGCCTTTTCAAGCCCGAAGCTGTCTGCTAAGACTTTTGTCACTGGGGCCAAGCAGTTGGTTGTGCATGAAGCGTTGCTGAGAATGTTATGTTTCATCGGGTCATATAGCTGATCGTTTACGCCTAAAACTACGGTTAAGTCTGGGTCTGGTGAAGGTGCGCTGATGAGGACCTTTTTGGCTCCTGCTTGCAGATGCATAGAAGCTTTGGCTTTGTCTCTGAAGATTCCTGTTGACTCGACGGCTAAGTAGACACCTAGGTCTTTCCACGGAAGCTTTGATGGGTCTCTTTCCGAAAGGACTTTCAGCTCTTTCCCACAGACGACCAAATTGCCGTCTTTGACTTCTACACTGCCACTAAATCTTCCATGCACGGAGTCGTATTTCAACAAGTGCGCGTTCGTTTTGGCGTCTGCAAGGTCGTTTATGGCTACGAAGTCTATGTTTGCTTTGCGTTCAATTGCTGCGCGGTAAAGGAGTCTTCCGATTCTCCCGAATCCATTAATTCCTACTTTTATCGCCATTACAAATCACCTTATTTAGCGAATCTATCAACAATTCTTTCTTAATTAATTTTCCGACATGAAAACGCAAATAGGATATACGCAGCACGCCGAGTGATGGTGATTGGTAAAGCTAATGCCCTCTATAAATAGCTTAAACTTGCGTTCAGACTGCTGCGGGGTAACTACTCGGAAAAGACTATGGTCTCTTATTTAAGCCATCAACGGTCTGAAAAGTGTGTTTTCATTTTCCGATTACTCTAACGTTTTCAACTAGAAGCCAAGGCGCAACCAGCTGTCCCATCTTCCTTTCGTTGTTAGCGACTACGCTCACGTTTTTCAGCACCTCAAAGATATTGCCCGCCAGCATCACTCCGCGTGTTGCGTGCTTTATTTCGCCCTTCCTGATTTTCCATGCGGGTGTGGCAACAACTGAAAACTCCCCACTCACTGGATTGCTGCTGTGGGCACCCTGCAGATAGTAGATTATCAAGCCGTCATCTACTTCGCTCATAAGCTGATCTGGCGTCTTGTTTCTAGGTGTTATATGGAAGTTTGTGGTGCCAATGCTTGGCGTTGACAAGTAGCCCGCTCTCGTTGCGTTTCCCGTGCTCTCTAAGCCTTCTTTTTTAGCAGTGTAGTTATCGTATAAGAAGCCACGTAGGACCCCTTTCTCTATGAGCGCTGTTTTCTGATTAGGAACACCCTCGCCGTCAAACTTCCAAGTACGAAGACCCGCTGGAAACAGACCATTATCGAAAATGGTCACGTTTTCTGACGCGACTTTTTCGCCTACTTTATCTTTGAAGGGTGACTGGTTTCTCTGAACGTTATCGGCTTTTACCGCATTAATTAAAGTGTAATGAAGCAGTTCTTGCAGTGCAAACTGGGTTAACACGAGTTTTGTTGTTTCCGTTTTTATCCGCTTGGTTTTCAAGGCTGAAACCGCCAGCCGAGCGGCTTCTTTTCCCACCCATACGGGGTCAACATCATACGCTCTTTCCGCGTTAAATTCGAAGCAGACAGGCGTCACTGTGGTTTTTTCTTTCGCTACTGCCGCTAGGCTACACTCAACTATTGTTCCATTTTCGAAAGCTGCAACGCCATTCGAGTTTGTGATAGCATTTGCTATGTAAGCGGCGCCAGCGCCACCTTCAATTGGAAAGACACGTTTATTCACGCTTACAGCGGCGTCTAACATGTTGGAAGCGAGGTCCACCAGATCTTCGGAGTGAAGTTCAAGGATTTTCGGGTCAAAAACATCTGTGTTGGTATACGGCTTCTTTTCGGGAAATCCATTCCAATTTTGGTCGGCTTTGCTAGCTTTTGCAGCGTTCAAAGCTTTGAGGATGGTGTCTTCGATGGTGTTCTGGGAGGCTATGATGTTTGTGTAAGCAAAACCTACTGCCTTATCAACCGCGACCCTAACGCCTACGCCTCGGTCGATCACCCGGTTGCTTTTGGTGACCTGTCCGCGTTCTATGCCCACGTTTGTGGCTTGTCCTTCGTAAGCGTAGGCTTCGGCTTCTGCCGCACCTTTTTTCAAGGCGATTTTCACGGCGTTTTCTGCCAGATGCAACATCTGATCTTTTTCAAGCACTTCCACCGACAATCACCTCTTTAACTCTGATGTGGGGTCCGCCATCACATATGAACGCCATTTGGCCTTTTCCACATCGTCCTGGCCAAAGCTTGAAGTCTTTTCCGACAGCGTCAACTTTCAAGAGGGTTTCAAGAGTGTTGCCGCTTATGGAAGCGTTACGGACGGGGTCACCTATTTCACCGTTTACTATCTCGTAGGCTTCTTGGATACCTACTTGGAAAGTGCCGTCCAGACTGGCCTGTCCACCTCTGAAACTTTTGAAGTAATAACCCGAACGTACGTCTTCAACCAATTCCTCCAGAGAATTATCTCTTGGAGCCATGAACGTGTTGCGCATTCGGATGATGGGTTCTACTCTGAAGTTCTCGGCTCTCGCGTTGCCCGTAGGTTCAGCATCGAATTTTTCTGCAGTTTCGCGGTTATGCAGTAAGCCCGTGACGACGCCGTCTTTTGTGAGGAGCGTTTTCTGAGTTGGAACCCCTTCGTCGTCGTATTTGAAAGAACCGAAGGCGCCAGGTATGGTTCCATCATCATAAAAGGTGACGACGTCGGAACCGATTTTTTTTCCAAGGTTGTTCATCAACACACCGCCAGACAACGCCAAGTCAGCTTCAGCGAGATGTCCAAAAGCCTCGTGGACGAAGACGCCGACGACGTTGGGTCCCAGCACTACTGGTGATCTGCCGCCTTTCGGTGGTTTAGCATCTAGCTGTTCGATGGCGAGTTTTGCCACTTTTTCACCTATTACTTCTGGCGGTTCCTCATCGAATACTTCATAGCCAGCTGTAGAACCTATCTCTTCCCTGCTGAAGGTGAAAACGCCTTGGCTTGAGGCTGTAGCTGTTATTCTTGACCAAACATAGAGTTTGTCTTGTTCTATCCGCGTTCCTTCGCTGTTCGCGAAATAGCTCGTCCCAGTTAAATCCAGATAGTCTATCGTGCAACTTTTAACCCGTTTATCATGGCTTAACGTGGCCTTATTCAGCGATAGCGCAGTGTTTATCTTGTCTTCTATAAAGATTGCAGATGGATTTTTCTTAGGTTTTATCTGAACGTGATCTTCCACGGTTTTTGTTTCCGCAATCTTTATTGGCGTTTTCAACCGTGAACTTGCCGTTTTCGCCATCTTGCAAGCGTCGCAAACGGCGCTTTCCAAAGTTTCAGCGTTTAGAGAACCTACTGAAGCGAAACCCCAAGCGCCCTTCACGAGTACGCGCAGTGCCACCCCGTTTTCGATTCCTTGTTTGGCGGCTTCAACTCTGCCTTCTTTCAGGGTAAGCATCGTTTTGTGAAGTCTCTGCGCGCGGGTCTCGGCGTATTCGGCTCCGAACTGGCTTACGGCTAATTCATTTATGTTAGAGAGAACGTCTTCCAAGAGTTGTCTACCTTCCGCAACAGAGTGAGATATGAGTATGAATGAACAGAATAAAATGTTTTGTTTTCGTTGAGAAAGTGAAAAAGGAAGTTTGCCTTGTGGATTTTAGGTTAGTCTGAGAAAAGTAAGTGGTCCTGCTTTTTGCATGGCGATTTTCATTTGATTAGCAAAATCGTCCCCTTCAGATTTGCTTTCACGGTTAATTGAGCTGAATGAGCCGTAAATGGGATAGATATTTACTAATATTTCAGTTTCAATTGCAAAGGCACCCGAGCTTAGGGAGTCTTCCAGTCCTTTCGCGAAGACCACAATTTTTTTGGAAAAGTCTCTTTGCTGCAGGGAGTAGCGTTGCTCTAGGTATTCGTTTATTAAGAGGGCGGTGTTTTCTCCGAATACCTGCTTTAGCACATTGTCTCTGATTCTGAAGATTCTATCATCTCTGACTGATGTGTCCACAGCCACCACTTGCCACAGTAACACATACGTTAGGATTTAAGCAACACAAAAACCACCATGAAAATCCATAATCACCAGAAATCAGAAAGATTTAACTGTTGAACACTTTTTCGGCGACGTTCCTCTGCAGAAGAACCACCCGCGCTCAAATCGAGCTTGCCATACACGCCGTCATATCCTGGAACCACACGAACGGAACCCGTCCTAACACTGAGAATAACATCAGCAATCGACGCATCCACAACTTCAACCAGACCTGTCCTAGGCGCGTCAATAAGCACTGTGTACTCATCGCCGAACTTGCTAACCAGCAGATTGTAGATTTTCCACACCGCTTGAGTGGCGGGAGAACCAGCACCCAACACCGTCGCGATTATCTCTGAAAGGGGTAACAGCCGCATAAACTCCGGTCTGTTATCAGGCTTAAAGTCTGCGGGACGGTCAGCAAGTTCTTCAACGCGCTGCTCAACGCCTTTCGTGAGCTTTCTGCGGCACACTGGACATATGTTGTTAAATTTCTGTGCTTCCTGCGGTGATAGAGATACGTTGCATTTGCGATGACCAGTCCAATGGTATTTCCCATAAGCAGGATCGGTTTCGATGGTAAACCTTAAACGGCCTGGGTCGTTGTTGCACACAGCATCTAAAACTTCGCGGTAACTCATTCTTTCAAGCTCAAACACGTTGGCTTCCCTGCCGATGCGCCAAGGCCAAAAACTGTGGCAATCGCTGTTCGAAACCAACGCGAAACGGTCAAGCCTGCTCAACCGCCAGTTCATCGGAGGATCAGATGAAAGCCCCGTTTCCAACGCGTGTATGTGCTTGACCATGTCTTGATAGCAGTCTTCTATTCTGTCGAAACCGCTGAAAGCACCGAAAACGCTGAACCACGGAGTCCACACATGAGCAGGGAAAACCATATTCTCACTTGAAGTTGCCATTACCTCTTCAACAAGCTGCGGAGCCGTCATGTTCAGCAGAGGCCTGCCGTCAGAGCTTAAATCGCCGTAGCGGCCAAGCGCCTCATTAATTTGAACGGCTGTTTCCACACTGGGAGTCAAGATGACGTGGTGAACCTTCTTGACATCATTTTCGAAGTTAAAAATTGTGCATACTTCCGTCGTCAACATGAACCGCACTGACGCAGCAGCGTTGCTGGCAACTCTGTAGAGGCCGGTGTCGATTTCCGCTACTAAAGTTTGCCGTATTTCATTGAGCCATTTCGGATGAGTAAAGTCGCCTGTACCCACCAAATTTAATCCCTTAGTTCTTGCGAAACGAGCGATCTCGTTGATGCTCATCCGCTGGCTTGTTGCCCGACTGTAACGGCTATGAATGTGCAGGTCGCCAATTACTCGAATTTGAACAGCATCCCCCTTTTAGCTAAAAAAACGGTTCTTCTCTCTTTATAGCGATTTTCAGTATTGGACGGCGGGGTTTTAAAAACTTGTGCTAAAGGGTTTGTAGGGCGTGCTACGTTATAACCTGACGAAACTTCAAACAAAGTAGAAGGCAAAAGCAGATTTAAAGTCAGTCCTCTTTTTTTGTGGCTGCAGTGTCTTCAGAGGTTTTGTCGCTGTCTTTTGGCTCATCCACGTATTTCGCGAAGCGTTTTTCCCAATCTACCTTGAACATTATAATGAAAACAATAACTAGCAGAACTATTCCAATGATTGTGCCAATCAGAAGCGACATGCCTTCACCTTCCACACCGAAAAGATTTATGACAATCTCTAGAGACAAGCGACCGCTGTAAGCTATTATTAGGTTGGAGAAGAATTTGCCCAGCAACGCTGGAACAAAAGCACGAATCAGACTGTAGCGCATGACGCCCAACGGAATGAAGAGCAAATCATCTGGCAGAGGAGTGAGAGCAAAAATGAAAATGGCTATTGGACCATATTTTTTGAAGAGTCTCGTCAGGAACTCCATTCTTTTCTTGTATCTATCTCCGATAACTCTTCTTCCCCCTACACCCAGCAGATATCCAGAGAATTCGCCTATTGCAGAGCCTAAACCTGCTGCAACCGCGATCAAGAAAGGGTCAAAACGCTGGAGCGTGCCAAGGATAAAGATGACGACTGTGTAAGGAATAGGAACGAAAATTGACATGGCACCAACTAGGCTTATGAGGAAAACGCCTAGATACCCATACTGAAAAGCAAAATCCTGCAGCCAATCTTCGATGTTCTGAAGCAGCAAGTCACAGTCAAACCTTCAATAACGTATGCGCGTTACGCTTAAAGAGATTTATGAATTAGTGACAAGAACTGTCACTTTTTTCTCGAAATATAAAAACAATTAAGCAAAGATTTCTTTGCTGTCACGACTTGTTGCGCAGATCAATCAATGCAACGATTGAACGAGCAACCAAAACAAAAACAGCAAATACTACAATGGTTATGTTCAAGAAAGATTTGCCTATTTGTTCCTGAAAAAACCAAGTGAAGATCACTGTCAATAGAAGTAGTCCGCCAGTAAGCATCAAAACCTGAACTGGTCTCTTACGGGCGATTCTCTCTTCGGAACTCACCAAGAGTTTTGACAGAAGCAATCTATATACGGAAGACAAGTTAGCCATTTTGCTTACCTTCAAACATCACAAGCATTAATCGATATTAAAATTTAATCCCCCGCACCCTCTCTTTCACCCTCTCTTTTACTATCTCACCAACTCAGCGCGCGTCTTAAGGTTCCACATTTGTGTATTCTCATGTTAAAATGTGACGAAAAATGTCATTAATTTAAGAATTAGAGAAATCGTACCGCGGCAATCAGTTTACATTTTTAGCTTGTCTAACTATTTTCTGCCATAGTTGAAGAATTAGAATGGGAAAAAGGGAGAGAGGCACTGAGTTCAGCGGAGTTTCATAAGAACCATTTCAGCTGCTAAGACCATTGGCTCCCAAGTTTCGCACAGTGGTGGGGCGTAAGCCGTGTCTGCTTTAGCCAACTCGCGCGCCGTCATGTTCTTCTGGATGCCGAAGGATATGGCGTTTATGCGTTGCGTGACTTCTTCGCCACCCACGATTTGCGCGCCCAAGATTCGTTGCGATTCTCTCTCGACGACAAGTTTGACTTTTATAGGAAACGCGTTGGGGTAGTAATCAGCCTTTGTCTTCGAGCTTATGGCGGCAGTGACCACTTCGATTCCGGCTCTTTGCGCTGCCTTTTCCGTCAACCCTGTCACTCCGGCTTCTGTGTCAAATAGCCGCGTAACCGCCGAAGCTAACACGCCCGAAAACAGGGCGTAACCTCCGCCAGCGTTGGTGCCTGCCACTTTACCTTGTCGCACTGCTATGGTCCCTAACTGCGCGCACGCTGACTTGTGCGTAAGTATGTTTGGCGCTTCTGCGCAGTCACCAACCGCGTAAACCTCTTTAATGTCGGTTTCCATTCTGCCATTAGTTTTTATGGCTCGGGTTTCACCTAGTGATATTCCAGATTCAGCCGCCAGCTTCGTGTTAGCACGTACGCCGAAAGCGCTGATGAACAAGTCGGCCTCCATCTTTTCGCCGCCAGCCATAATCGCCGTAACTATGTCATCGCCGAGGAACTCCTCCACGCGTTTCCCCGTGAGAACGCACATGCCCTTTTCCTGCAGATGCTCCTGAACCATCTTCGCCATATCTGCGTCAAGCATAGCAGGAAGAATCTGCTGCAGCATCTCCACCACGGTTACTTTTAAGCCGCGTTCAATCAAAGCAACGCCCGTTTCCAACCCAATCAAGCCAGCGCCCATTATTACTGCCGATTTAGCGCCGTTCTGAACCGCTTGCAGAATTGCTTCTCCATCCTCCAGATTACGAAGGCTGAGTATCCCCTGCTTTTCATGACCCTTGATCGGGGGTAGAAAGGCGTCTGCGCCTGTGGCGAGCACTAAGCTGTCATATGGTAGGGATTCTGTAGCGCCTGCCTTGTCCACGGCAGTGACGACTTTTTCCTTGGTGTTAATGGCTGTGGCTTTCGTCTCAGTCCTCAAATTCAACTTCAGCATCTGGAAGTAAGCAGGCGGATAAACAATCAAATCCTTAAAATTCGGTATTTGTCCTCCTATTACGAAGGGTAAACCACATCGAGAATATCCGGCGTTTTTCTCCTGCGTTATCAGCGTGATTTCAGCCGTGCGGTCTTTTTTTCGCGCGGCAGATGCGGCTTCCACCCCTGAAGCGTTGGCTCCGATAATGACTATGCGCCTAATCATCGGTTTTTCCTTCATTTTGCTTGGTTCTTGTGCCACTCAACTGCCTTATCAAAATCCATCAGGTTAGCTATTTCTGATTGCAGGTTAGCAGGGTTCACGATTAATAGCCAGCCTTTCACGTAGGGGTCCTCATTCAGGATTTCTGGTTTTGACGCGACATCCGCGTTGACTTCCTCCACGGTGCCGCTTACGGCGGCGACCAAGTCGGAAACGGCTTTCACCGACTCGAGCGTGCCGTAAGGCTCGTTCTGCTGTACCTCTGTTCCCGGCTGTGGCAGTTCCGCGTAGACTATCTCGCGCAGTTGCTTCTGAGCGTAATCCGTGATGCCCATGCGAATCTTGTCTCCTTCAATTCTTATCCAAGCAAAATCTTTAGAATAGTATAGTCCCTCAGGCACTTCGTAACTTTCTACCTTCACCATACACACGCACCTCTAAATTGAAAGTAATCACTGCGACTACCCTTAAAAGTTTTCATGAAACCTTCTACAACGCAAGAGCCCTTGGCATGGTTTAGCGTTCTCTCTTGCCTGCAATCCAGTCTTCAGTCCACTGACGCGCCACAGGGTCAGGCACCTGAACGGGTGGGTGTTTGAAAGCGTATGAGGCCATGCTCAGCAGTGCGCCTTTAATTTTTCGGTCTAAAGCTATTTTTGCAGCTCTTATTAGGTCGATGACTACGCCGGCGCTGTTAGGTGAGTCTTCAACTTCAAGTTTAGCGTTTATGGTTATAGGACGGTCACCGAATTTCCTGCCCTTCAATGTTATGTAGCATATTTTCTTGTTGTTTAGGAAATGCACGTAGTCTGAGGGGCCTATTCTCGTGGGCAACTCGTATGGAACGAGGCTTGTAACGGCTTCGGTTTTGCTGATTCGCTTCGTTTTCAACCGTTCTTCCACGGTCATGTTGAGGAAGTCGGTGTCTCCGCCAAGATTAAGCTGATAAGTCTCGTCAACTATGACTCCGCGATCCAAGCAAAGACGTACAAGGGTCCTGTGCAAAATGGTGGCCCCCACTTGGCTTTTGATGTCATCTCCCAGCACGGGTAAGCCAGCATCCTCGAATTTTTTTGCCCACTCAGCGTTTGAGCCGATGAATTCGGGCATGCAATTTACGAAGGCACAACCAGCGTCCATGGCGCATTGCGCGTAGAAGCGTGTAGCTTCTCGGCTTCCAACAGGCAAATAGTTAACAAGCACATCTGCCTTTGTGTCCTTCAGCACCTGCACCACATCAGTGCTGCCTTCTGCCTTTTCGTCGTACACGTTGAAGACTTCCCTCATGTGCGGTGCCACACCATCCATAATTGGCGCAGACGACACTTTCACGTTCAAGTTCGGGACGTCCGCGATTTTCACAGCGCAGTTTGGCTTGATAAATATGGCTTCGGAAAGATCTTTTCCGATTTTGTCCTTGTTCACTTCAAAAGCGGCGACGAATTTTATGTCGTTTATGTGGTATCCGCCGAAGTTTACGTGCATGAGTCCTGGCACGGTGGTGTCTGGTTTCGCATCTTTGTAGTATTGGGTTCCCTGAATCAGGGCGGATGCACTGTTGCCAACACCTACAAGTGCTACACGAATTTCAGGCAAATCTTAAACCTTCTGTGACCGTTAATAGAGAAGGCTTAATGGCTGTCTGCTCTATAACTTTTTCCTAAAGCACAAGTCTCTTTTGGACATGGCTGTTACGGTTGCTGCGGTTAAAAGCGTTCTGAACTGATGCTTGGAATGGTCTATATCCTTATTATATACTGAACTGCAAGGAATTTGCGGAATGTGAAAAGCATCAATAAGACTCCCTCCCCTATCGTTCTATTGGCGGAAGCACTGTGCCGATAGACCTCCCAGTTTTCTGCATAATATTTCTATTAGGATGCAAATGGGCGGAAAATATGAGGAGTTAGTTTAAGCGTTAGGGCTTCTAATTCTCACTAATTACTTATGAGGAAAAGAGTTCTTTCTGGATTATGTTCACGATTTTTTCTGATGCGGTTCCGTCTCCAAATGGAGATTTGTCAGGAAGTGGTTTACGCTCTGATAGGGCTTTTTGGATGGCTGTTAAAATTTTGTGTTTTTCTGTTCCGACGATTTTGGCGAATCCTGCTTCAACGGCTTCGGGTCTTTCGGTTGAGAGGCGAATCACTAATACTGGTTTCTTGATGTTTGGGGCTGTAGCTTCTTCTTGGATTCCGCCGGAGTCTGTTATGATTAATTCGCTTTTTTTCATTAGCATCAGGAAATCCAAGTAGCCGACTGGGGGTAGAAGCTGAACGTTTCTAATTTTGCTGGTTTGTGTGTACATGTTGTTCTGACGCAGTCTCTTTTTCGTGCGTGGATGAACTGGATAAACAACAGGTACGGGTGATTCCGCAAAAGCTTCCATGAAAGTGCTTAAAACCGCTTCGTCATCCACGTTTTCTGCCCTGTGAGCTGTTGCTAAAGCAAACTTTTTAAAACGAATTTTCTTTAGTATCGCGGATTTTTTTTCTGCTATGGGCAAGTGCTGAATCACAGCGTCAATAACTGTGTTTCCAGTTACGTAGATTCTGCCCCACACACTTTCTTTTTTTAGATTAGCCTTGGCTCTTTCGGTGGGGGCAAATAGAAACGTTGATAAATGGTCTGTTAGACGTCTGTTGTGTTCCTCTGGCATTCGCAGGTCAAAGCTTCTCAATCCAGCCTCCACGTGGCCAATGGGTATTTTTAGTTTGTTCGCCGCCACTGCTGCCGCAAGCACAGTGTTTGTGTCGCCTTCAACCAGTACAAGAGCAGGTGTGATTTCCCTGAGTAGTTTATCCATGTACGTGATTATCTGCGCTGTCTGTTTGCCTGGTGAGTCGACTTTGACCCTGTAAGCGTGGTCTGGTGCTGGCAGCTCAAGTTCTTCAATGAATTGCTGTGACATGTTATAGTCGTAGTGTTGACCGCAAGAGACAAAGGTTGTTGGAATCTTTTGTTTTTGCAGTGCTCTAACAATCGGTGCCATCTTTACTATTTCGGGTCTGGTGCCTGCAACAACCATTACTGTCTTCATGTTTCTTCTCTGTTGTCATGTTTTCTTTAAGTAACCTTCTCTGTGCTCGTAGATAGTGCCTTCGCGCAGTAGTTGCCAGATCATGCGTTCAGTTTCGACTCGTGGAATCTTGTGTTTCGCCTCTAACTCGCTTATGAGTGCTGCCTTTTCGACCATGCCTGTTTCTTTTTCCATTTCGATTAGCACTGAAAGGATGACCTGTAGCTTGTCTCTGACGCTCTTGGGTTTTCCAGTCATTATTAGGTCAATGTCCATTTTGTATGAAGACAAGTCGATTCCAACTTCTTCCAAAGACCTCCTCATAAGGGCTATCGCTGCTTCTGCATCCTCAGCGGTAACCTCCTTTCTTAGCGCCACTCGAGCTCTAGCCTCAGCTACACGAACCAGCGACTCAAGCTGCCGTGCAGTAATTGCTACAGGCGAGCCTTCAGTTTCGCTTGCTGAACGCATCGCTAAATAAAACTCGCTCAGATGCTTTAGCGCCCCTTTACTGAGCACGGGCTTGACCGTTTTTGCGTGACTCACGTATTTTCGCAGCAGATCTGTCTCTATCTCTGCTTCCACGGGGCTTTCTCCACGCCTGTGAATTTCAAGGATATGCTTTGACATTTTCTTATCCGCTTCTTTATCCGGCACATCTCTCAACACGAAAATTAAGTCAAAACGCGATAGGATTGTTACTGGAAGAGATATGTTCTCAGCTACGGTTCGATGCGGTTCATATCTACCTAAAGCAGGGTTTGCTGCCGCAAGCATAGCAGTTCGAGCGTTTAGCGTAGCGACGATGCCGCCTTTTGCCACTGAAACGGTGTGCTGTTCCATGGCTTCATGTATTGCAACTCGGTCTTCAGGGCGCATCTTGTCCATTTCGTCAATGCACGCTATTCCCTTGTCAGCTAACACTAGTGCGCCTGCTTCAAGGCTCATGCTGCCTCCTTTCTCCCTTATTACAGCCGCAGTTAAACCAGCTGCAGTGGTGCCACGTCCAGACGTGTACAAGCCACGCGGCGCTATTTTCGCCACATACTGCAAAAGCTGAGATTTTGCCGTGCCGGGATCACCGATTAAGAGAGCGTTCATTTCTCCTCTTACGGTAATATCAGGAAGGTGTTTCGATACGCCGCCAAAGAGAAGGTACATGATGGCTTCTTTAATGTGGTCGTAGCCGTAGATGGATGGCGCTATCGAATTCAGTATCTTCTTATGAACCTGAGGGTCTTTTGCGAGCGCGAGGATTTTCTCCTCTTCTTCCGCCGATGGAGGTCTTGTCTCTGGCTCTTTGCCTAAAACTTCTATTGAATTGGCGTCTAAATGCAAAATGAAAATGCGAAGTTTCCCGATTCCAGGGCGGGAGGGCGCGAACGCTTGAACTACTCCAACAATTGAAACGTGGTCACCAGGTCTGGCAATATCCACTATTTCGCTTCCCACAAGCTTTACGTTTAATGTGCGTGGAAGCTGACCTGGCGGTAGGTCTTCAGGTCTTTCTTGAAGCCGTAGGTCCTGTGAATCTATGAATGTTGACTCGTCTTGAACGAATTCGAAGGGACCGTCTCTTCCGCAATCGGGACTGGCACATACGGGAGGTGCCTTTAAGAACTGCCCTGTTTGCTCCACATGGTTTACTGTTCCGCATCGTTTGCATCTGAAGGCGGCGTTCATTACCATAGGGCGGACTGGAGTGGCTCGGACGACTATGCCTTCGACCATAACCAGTTTTCCCATTTGCTTGGAGCCGAGTTTTCGCAGCTGCTCTTTGCCTAACAGTCTTACAAACCTAACCGTTACTTTTTCAATTTTCCCAGCGTATTCAGCATCTTCGATTCCGAGTTGGGCGTAAGCTGCATTGCCAGCATGCTGCAAAAAGGCTTCTGGTTTCTCCATTAATCTCTCTGCGAGTCTCTGGTCAAACGCGAAGAGTTGCTCAAAATCAACGGTAATTGATTCTGTTCCAGTTATGGCCATCTGTGAGATTTTCTGACGGTACTTTTCTCTTTTGAAGAACTCAAGGAACCGTTCTTGAGGGTCTACCGTTGCTAACTCTCGCGCCATTTTTCTTATCGTTCTCCTTCAAAGTCCAGAATCTGTGCTTTCCAGTCAGTGATTATCTCACCGAGTCGCTCGTAAATGAACCGCTCCTCACATGTAAATTTTTTCTGTAGTTGCCCAGTTTGAGCTGGTCCTGAAGACAAAGCAATGATCTTTTTCAATCTAGAATTCACGATGTCCCGAGCCAAGTGCTTAGCCTTCTCGTAATCCTGTGCTTTCTCCGGATGCTTTGCTAGTTCTGCTTTGATGTCTGCAAGGTATCGGCGGAGCTTCGGATAAAAGTCTTCAGTGAGCTCTGATATTTGACCTGCTATTTGCACCCGTTCTTTCCATTGAATCTTGTAGAGTTTGGTCGCGTCTAACGCGTCTTCTTCACGGAAATGGGCAATTCCCGACTCTGCGAGTTTCTGTGCAATCCAGTAGTAAACTTCATATTCGTTTCCTTCTTCGAAAGGACCTACGGATAACCCCGCAAGATTGATTTTAGGGTGATTTCTGTTAGCTGTAATTCTTACAAGTGAGTTTGCGAAGCAAAAATCCATTTTCTCAATTTGCCCATTCATGCCTCTTGCTTCTCCCCTCTATTCTTTTCGCTACTACATTAAGGCGAAACAGGATATAAGGAGCACAGTTTAAAGGTTTAGAGCAAACAATTTGAGAATTTTGAAAGCGCGAAGCTTATGGCCACAAGCCCAAGGTTCCTATTGCGTGGGCAACTCTTCCCACTCCAAGCATTAAAGCGGCGGTTCTCATGTCACTTTTCTCTTTCTTCGACAACTTGTACACGTCATGGAAGGAATTGATGATCTTGTTCTCCAGCTTCTGGTTCACTTCTTTCAGTGTCCAGTGTTCCCTTGTCAGGTTTTGAACCCACTCAAAGTAGCTCACTGTTACCCCTCCAGAGTTAGCTAGAATATCTGGGATCAAACATGTACCTTTCTCGTAAAGCGTCATATCCGCTTCAGGGGTCGTAGGTCCATTCGCGCCTTCCGCCACTAACTTCGCTTTGATTTTGTCCGCGTTCTCCTTGGTTATTTGGTTCTGCAAAGCTGCTGGAATAAGTATGTCGCATTCGGTCTGTAGCAGTTCCTCATTGGTTATGTTGGCGCAGTCCTTGTAGTCTCTTACGGCCCCCGTTTTTTCTTTGTGTGACCTAACAGCCGAGGGATTTAACCCGCCTGGGCAGTAAATTCCACCTGACGAATCGCTTACTGCGACTACTTTGCAGCCTAGATTGTGCATTATGCTGGCCGCGTTGTACCCGACATGACCATAACCCTGAACTGCCACGGTAGCATTTTTCATGTTTAGCTTCAAGATTTTGGCTGCTTCTTTAGCGCAGAAAGCCAAGCCCAGTGATGTTGCAACCACTCTGCCTTCGGAACCGCCTATCTCCACTGGTTTCCCAGTGACACTTTCGGGGACGCTGTAACCTTTAAGCTGACTGTAAGTGTCCATAATCCATGCCATAGTCTGCTCATCAGTATAGACATCGGGCGCTGGAATATCCCGGTGCGGTCCGAGATAATCAAAAATTAGGCTTACATATCTTCTGGTGAGTCGTTCCAACTCACCTTTTGACATTTCCTTAGGGTTACAGCATATTCCGCCTTTCGCTCCACCATAGGGTAAATCCGCGATGGCACATTTCCAGGTCATCAGCATCGAAAGCGCGGTTACATCATCTAACGTTACGCTTGGGTGATATCGGATGCCGCCTTTGAATGGTCCCTTCACGTCCCAGTGCTGCACGCGGAGGCCGTGAAAGACGCCTATGGTGAAGTCGTCCATCTTTATAGTAACCGAAACCCTGATGGAACGTTTAGGGTTTTTCAGAATCTCATGTATTCCTGGATCTAACTCTAATTTTTCAGCGGCTAACTTGAGTTGTTCCTGCGCCACTGTCAAGGCGGTGTGGTGGGCCATAAAACATCACTATAGCATAGGTCTACCTGAAGCTATTAAGAATTGCTTTTTTAGATTTGGTCATGCCCTAAAAAGTTGGATTGAAAGAAACAAAACAGGGAAGGAGTTTTTTCTTCCAAGAATTTGTTTGCTTCTTCGCTGTAACCTCTTAAACTCTCAAATGAATGTACACACGCAACGCATCACAATCTTCTAAGCTTTTAGAATAGCGGTTAGGATAAAAGATTGTTTATGCTTTACTTACAAAGTGAATGTTTGCGGGTCTTGCGGATAAACGGCTTCATCCAGAAGCATAATGGTAGTCAATGTCAGGATTTATTAGCCTTTGTTTATAATGTTACACGAAATGGAGGATTTGCGTTTTGAGTTTTGAGATGTGGGCTGAGAAATACAGACCTAGAAGTCTAGGCGATATGGTGGACCAGAAAACTATTGTTGAACGCTTAACAAGCTTCGTTAAAGCAAGAAACGTGCCTCACTGCATATTCGCCGGACCACCAGGAACGGGCAAGACCACCGCTGCCCTGTGTTTGGCGCGGGACCTTTACGGTGAAGGCTACCGTGAGCACCTTATGGAGTTAAACGCCAGCGACGAGCGGGGCATTAACGTTGTCCGTGAAACCATAAAGACTTTTGCGCGGTCCCGTTCCATCGGCGAGATTCCCTTCAAAATCCTGATTTTGGATGAAGCTGACAATATGACCTCTGACGCGCAGCAGGCTTTGCGGCGTACTATGGAGCGGTATACCGAAACCTGCAGGTTTATTATGTGCGCGAATTACAGCGGCAAGATAATTGAGCCGATTCAATCCCGATGCGCCCCTTTCAGGTTTACGTTTCTCCCCCGAGAAGAGCATGACACGTACATTAGGCACATCGCTGAACGCGAGAACGTACAGTTGCTGCCCGATGGGATCGAGGCGACCTTTGAAGTGTGTGGCGGAGACTTGCGAAGGGCCATAAATACGTTGCAGTCTGCTGCGTCGATGAATAAGCAAGTGGACGCCAAGCTGATTTACTCGGTAACTGGTAAAGCCAGCCCTTCTGATGTGCAGAAAATGCTGAACACCGCCATCGATGGCGACTTTTTGGGAGCGAGGAAACAACTGCGCGATATGCTTCAAAAGTACGGGGTAGCTGGGGTTGACATAATTCGGCAGATACACAGGGAGATCTTCAGATTAGATATTCCTGAGCCTCTGAAAATAAAGCTGGTAGGCATAACAGGTGAAGTGGATTTTCGCCTTGTTGAGGGTTCAGACGAGGAAGTGCAGTTGAGCGCTTTGCTTGCTAGGTTTGTTGAAGTTGGTTACGAATTAAGAAAGTGAACAGGTGCAGTTTTTGTACGCGGCTTGGACCGTTAAGCACAAACCGAAATCTACGGCTGAAATAGTAGGGAACCACAGCGCCATCAAAGCTTTTCATGATTGGGTAAACTCTTGGAGCAAAGGAGTGCCTAAAAAGAGAGCAGCCTTTCTTTATGGTCCGCCTGGAGTTGGAAAAACGGTTTCGGTTGAGGCTTTGGCTCACGGCTTGCACATGGAACTTGTGGAAAAAAACGCGAGTGACTACAGGACAGAAGACGCAATAAACCGTTTCGCAGGATTAGCCTCACAATACGCGTCTCTGTTCGGTGGAAGTAGGATTGTGCTGCTTGATGAGCTAGATGGGCTGATGGGAAACGCCGACAAGGGCGGTGTCAAAGCAATTACTAGCATCGTTAAAACCGCTCGGTGCCCAATAGTTATAATCGCTAACAACGCCTACGACCCGCGGTTCAGGACTCTCCGTAGCTATTGCCTCCTCATAAACTTCAAAAAGCCCATGGCGAGCAGTATAGCCAAGCGCTTACAGTATATTTGTGAACTTGAAGGAATCCAAGCCGACGAGAACGCCCTGAAGTTCCTTGCTCAGCGGTCAGGAGGCGATGTGCGCTCCGCGGTGAACGACCTGCAGGCTTTAGCTCAAGGTAAAAAACGTTTGACGTATGATGATGTTTCGTGGCTTGCCTACCGCGACAGGCAGGAATCCATTTTCAGCGTGCTTAAGATGATTGTTTACGGTAGAACTACTTACGGCGCGAAACAAGCAGTGGACATGGCTGACGTTGACATAGATATGCTTTTCGAATGGATTTATGAGAACGCGCCCGCGCATCTCACTGACCCTCATGACTTAGCAGAAGCCATTGATGCTCTTGCGGTGGCTGATGTTTACCGCGGAAGAATCCGTGCTTCGCAGGATTGGAGTTATATGCGTTACGTGATTGACTTTATGACAGCGGGCGTGGCTATGGCTAGGCAGAACTCGAAAGTTGGCGGATGGATCCCGTTCAAGTTTCCTAGCCGCATCATGATGCTATCTAGGTCCAAGGCTCAACGGGCGCTACGAAAGCGTCTTGGTCTTAAAATCAGGCGAAAATGCCATATTTCTGCTGCTCGTGCTTCGAAAGAGTTTGTGCCTTTCCTGCGGATAATTTTCAAAAACGATGTCCAAATGGCTACGGGAATCGCTAAGTGGCTTGACTTAGACGAAGAAATGGTTGAATACGTTGTTGGAACCAAAGCAAAGGCGGGAAAAATCACCGCGTTTCTGCGCTGAACGCTTCGCTTAGCGGATTCTGCTGCCTTCTGCAATGTCCTTTTCTGGCTGCAATACCACAACGGTGCCTTCGCTGTCTTCAGCCGCCAGTATCATGCACTGCGACTCCACGCCCATCACTTTGCGCTTTCTAAGGTTAAGGATGAAAACGCATTTCTTCCCAACTAGCTCTTGAGGCGTGTACCATTGCAAAAGCCCAGCGACCGCCTGCCTTTTTTCCGGTCCAAAATCAACCATGATTCGTATTAGGTTTCTCGAACCAGGAATCTGGTTTGCTTCTATAATTTTTCCTATGCGTAAATCAAGTTTTTGAAATTCTTCAAATGGGATTTCCACTTTTAACACCTACTGCAAAGATTTTTTACTTGACTAAAATTATAAAGGCTTGTGTTTTGCCTGCACCCTTTTTCTTTCTTCTATGGCTATCTTATGAGCTTGCCGAATGGGTTCAGGAATTTTACCGCTTCGCATACAATGTTTTGCGATTTTAACAGCTGTCTCAAGCGAGACTAAATGACCAACGCTGACGTAGACAGGCTTCACGCCTTCTCTGGTCGTCACAACCTCGCCAATGATTCGACCTTTCTGAACCAAAAAGACGTGATCCGCAATCGTCGTGGGCTCACCAACAAGTCTCCTTTTTGCCACTCCAATGGTGGATTTTCCCAAGGCTAGCCCGAGGTGGCTGGCGAAACCGCATCCATAAGGATGTGCCAATCCTTGACCGTCAGCAAACAACACATCAGGCTGTAGCCTCAGCTTTTTAATGCACGCAACTGTAGGTGGAATCTCCCTAAAGGACAACAACGTCGGAATGTACGGAAACTTCACTTTAATCGTGACCGTTTACTGCTCTAAAAGTTCGAGGGAGGCAAAATCCAAAACTGCAACGGCACCTATTGCTAACTCGTCGGTATATGAGACATCAACACCCGCTACAAGCGTAATCTTTGGAGGTAAACGATCTTCGGAAACGATTTGCTGAGCCAAACGCAACTGCGCTTTATGGGCTTTCGAAACAGAAAAATTGGGTGGGGCACCAACGGTAGGATGCATGGGTTAACCTTTTCGGGACTGGAGCTTTCGTCTCTGTGCTTGTTCAAACTGTTTCAGATAATTCTCCAACGAGTTTCTCCGCACTTCTTGAGTAATGTCACCCCGCGTGGTTTCAATAATTCGACGAGCCACATCGCATTTTCGCCTAATCCCTGGAACAAGCATGTATGCTTCATCCATCGCCATTAGCTCAATGTAGATTTCGTCCATAATTTTCAAGCATTCCTCACCTTTTGCGGCGTTACCTTCGCGTAGCGCATCTAAAGCCAAGCGACGATACTCGCCTATAACGTCGGCTAACCCCAGCACGTAATCCACCGCTGGCACGCTAATCTCATTCGGCGTGACAAAACGCGCTTCTTGGATTAACCCGAGCAGTATGTTAGCTTCGGAGTACTCTTGTAACGCTGCGCTAAACATGCTGCTGTAGATAATGCGGGGGTATCCCTTCGCTGAATCTTGGAGTTTGGATATCAGTTCTTTTGCTTTTTTAATTAGTTTCTCCGCATTTCCCTTCTTTTTTTGGTGCACAAGAAGTATTGCCTGCTTGGACAAGCTAGTTGCCTTTCGCATGCTTTGCTGCGCGTTTTCTCGCACTTTGTCTTTTTCCGCTAGCTCTTCTTTTACTTCTTTCAAAATAGATTTTAGAGTTTCCAAGTTTTCACCATTCTAACCTTGTAAAATACACTGATTATTTATTAAATCAACGTTAAAAAAATAATTGTAGGAAAAATTTCCTATCTTGCTGTTCTATTTTTCTTCTGGTTCAGGTGCTACCCATCTTTCTATCAGGAGTTTGTCGTCTTTCAGGTTGAAGCTTACTTTGACAAACAAAGAGTCTGCTCCTTTAAATGGAAACATGCTGTCTTCTGCTAGACCTTTCGGTATGTAGATCAGATATTTGCCATCTTTTCTCCTGAACAATCTTCCCCTTCCTTCACTGACCATAATTCACCACCCATAATTAAATTCAAGGTTCAAGGGCAGAGGATTACCAACTAGTTATTTAAGGCTATCTCTCGAAGTTTCCATCATCACTTGTTATCCTTTTTAGCTAGGGTTTCAAAGTGAATTATTTTCTTAATCCATCGTCGTTCAGGCAGGTCCAAAGCGTATAGGCCTTTCACGTTTGCTTAATAACACAACTCTACTTTCAAACGAATCGTTTATAATCGAATAACCTGTTCTCTCTGCTAATCGCGCTGCAAAATCATAAACTTCTCCATGCGCAGGCATACTCTTATAATCTAAACGGAGACCCGAAAAACCAACATGCATATAGGCCTTGGCTTCAATGTATGTGGGATTAGCACTTTCAACCAATTCTGCGTAACCCTCAACCGCCTCCATATTATACCCTTTCACTAGGGTCATGCGTATCACAGTGGGACATCGGAAACTCGGCAGCAAGCTCAGCGTCTCCTTCAACCTCGGCCAAGCATTAGGCACTTGGGGTCGACAAACACGCTTGAACACCTCTTCGCTTGGAGCACAAACAGAGATGTAAAGCTGTGTTGGCTCTTCGCTTAATTCCGAGAGTTTAGATGGCGCCGTACCGTTTGACACAAGGAACGTGGTGAACCCCTTATGGTGAAAAACTCGAATCAGCTCGCCTAGGGGACCGTAAAGCGTGGGTTCGCCAGCCAGACTTATTGCTACATGCCTAGGTCGCAAGGCTTCTGTGAGCTTCTGCCAGTTTGTTTTCGGATTTCCGGAGTACCCACTCAAAATTTTGGCTTGCGCCTTCAAACTTTCCTGCGCTATATCTTCCGCCGAATCCCAGCTGGGCAGCTTCGTTTCGTCCCATTCAATTTGTAAGTCCCCGCTCTGTGCTCTCCAACAAAACAGGCACTGTTGCGTGCAGTAAAAAAGAGCGGGCGTCATTTGGATACATTGGTGTGATTTTATACCGTAAAACTTTTGCTTATAACAGACGCGGTCATGAATCAAAGACTCGTAAAGCCACTTGCATCTTTTAACCGCTGAATGTCTACCCACAAAATGATATCTGTGCTTTTTCAACGCTTGCACGAGCAAAGGCGAAACCAAAGTCTCCAATATATTCTCACTTGTCCAAGTCAGCACTGTTTCACTTTAACAATCAACTATGGAATTGTTTTATAAAAAAATCACGCCACAAAAAACAATTAGTAATGTTCGAAACAGAATTCGAGCTGTCCGTTTCACGCCTGCATACTGCTTCTTGTCAAGCCAGCCTTCGCGTCCTCAGCATTGTAGGGTACTTTTGCCACTCTGGAATGTGTTTTATGAAAAGGCAAAGTTTAAAATGGTCTCTAAAATAGTAAATGTTCAATCGCAATGAAAGTCGACGGAACACGGAGAAGTTTTGTTTGAATAAGGCTGCAGCTATCCTCCTCATGTTTATGAGCGTGTCTTTTCTATTCATGTCGCTCTCGATAGTTCTAGGGCAGCAAGGCGTGAGCATAATTTTAGTGTCTCCTCAAGAAACGGGAATTGTAGGTCAAGAAGTTAACGTTCAAGGCACTATTGAGACCTCAGATGGTGAATACCAAATTTGGTTCGGCGATAAACTTGTTGTAAGCAACAGTTCGGAAGGATACTATGTGAATACAAACTTCATAATTCCTGAGCTTCCAGGAGGAGACTACTCTATAACGCTGAGGGATTTCAGCAAAAACATTAACGACACCTACCCCTTCACAGTGTCTATAGCCTACTACATTGAAGCCATTGAACTTTCTTCACCCGCACAATTGCAGGAAGGAAGTGACGTTGTTTTGAAAGCAAGAGTAACTGGAATTCAATCAGCTACATCATATTACGCGAACGTTACGGTTGCACTTCCAGCACCGCTCAGTACAAAGTATTCGCAGACAATTGAACTCATTGTTTCAAACCAAGCAGTTGCAGCTGGCCAAGTCACTTTTCCAAGCGCCGCTTTCCAATCTGAAGGCGCGCACACAAACTATACGGGTTCATACAAAGTGTACTTTAATCAGACTCAACTTTTAGGGGCGGAAGACCAGTTTTTCGTGGGTTTCACCGATTCAAGCGAGTATCATAGAGGCGAAGCCGTGGCGATACAGGCCATTGGGTATCAATCTGACGAAAACGCAACATTGTCCATTAAATACGCAGAAACCGGCGTTAGTGTTCATTCTGAAACGGTGACTGCATCAAGCGGAGGGATAATTAATTCTTCTTGGACTGTGCCATCTGACGCGTTAATTGGCGATTATAACATAACCATAACACCAGAGAATGCAGCTAAGCCTATATCTGATTCACAGCTCTTCACTATTCCAGGTTATCCCGTCCAGATCCGAACGTTTAATTTGGCAGGAGAGCCTGTGCCTCAAATAGAGGTTGACGCTCTTGACCAATCCACAAACAGGGTGTACAACGGCACAAGCGGAAGTGATGGAATAGCCAGTTTGAACCTTGAAGATGGTAATCACGCCATAAGCGCGTTCTGGAATGGCGTAAAAGTCGGCGCGCTTAACGCGATCGTAACTGGAGAAAACACTTTTGATCTGACGTGCGAGTTGACCAATCTTGAAATAACCGTCCAAAACGACAACGGGAATCTGATGCCTTTCGTTAACCTGGACATCACATATCAATATGTTACAACAAAAGGAAACGTAGCGAAGACGGGTCATGCCTCTGGGCAAACAAGTCTCTCAGGAACTTTAATTTTTAACTCTAGTCTGCCTAAAGTAAGTTACATTGTTAACGCCTCCCTTTATGGCATAGCTTTCAACGCGAACAACAACACCCTTACCAACCTGCCGACGCAGCCAATTTACAATGTAATAATATTGTGTCCAAGTCGAAGTCTAACCCTTAGAATAATTGATTATAACATAGCAGCCATTCCTGACGCGCGCATAGAACTGTTTGAAGTGACAAGTGGTTTATTCAATAGCGCCACAACTGACGCTGCTGGAACGGTTACTGTGGAAGCTACGTTCGGAAAGTATAGGCTACGCGTTTACAAGGATGACATTTTGTTGAATGAAACAGTTGTTGAGGTTTTTAGCGACACCCAAAGCGAAATCCGTTGCGGTCTCTATAATATTAAGGTATCAGTTAAGGTGGTTGATTATTTCGAGCAGCCGTTTCCTAACATAAACGTGAGGCTTCAGAGACCGGGAGTAGGAACGTTATCTGATACGACGCAGAAAAACGGAATTGCAACATTCAGCAATGTGATTGGTGGTAACATCCAAATTATTGCGTATCTAGAAGGTGTAGAGACCTCTTATGAAGCCTTAGATCTCCAAGTCGAGGAGCCCACAACAATACAGATTCAAATGTCCAAGTACATTCTCTTGGGGCCGTTTCTGATTGAGAGCAGTGTACTGGCAACTCTTATAATAATTTTAGCTGCTGTTATCTTGTTTGTTTCTATTGAGGTTTACATGAGAAAACGAGCAAAATCTGCTAAGTGAAAGTTAAATGCATAATCATGAGTCCGGAATAAAAATATTTATATGCGTTTCAAGAGAATTAGATTCTTGGGAATGCATTGCAACATTGAATTTTATTGATTAACAATAGAGGTGTATCTATTGGCTCAAACAAAAACCTGTTCTCCCACATGTCAATTCTTCAAGTGCGCTAAAAACTCCGCTTTCTACCGCCGCGACTCTATATGGTGCAGATGGACTGATGATGCCTGTAACGTTGCGAACTGTACTTATGCTCTCTGCGTTAAGAGGCGCTTGCTTCCACGGGGAATCTGTGGAGAAACCGTGAAACGTAAAACTGTTGAAAGGGAACCTGAAGAGGTAATCAACCAAACGATAAAGCTTCGGGGAAAGGCGTTACGCAAAATCGGGGAAAGAGAACTCTTTTAAAGGCTAAGGTAAAAGCAAAAAGCGTTGTTTAACATATGAATTCGTGAGGTTTGTACAACCTCTTTCTATTTGGCTTTTACACGCTTAACTACGGGCGGTTTTACCTTTTTCAGAATCCTGTAGCCGCAGACAATGCACTTGGTTTCTCCGCCGCGCATTTCCAATTCTTCAGATGGAACTTTTGCACCGCATCTTATGCATTCATAAACAATTCCTTCATTTTCCAATGGAACTTACTCCTTTCTACAAAGGAAAAATATTTTGCTTTTAAATGTTTCCGATTATCTCTTAGTTATCGGAGGGTAAAGTTTGAGGAAAAGACTACATAAAACCCTTTCAAGTGTTCTTTCCTCCGAAGACCTAGGCAAAGTTTACAATTCCTTTGATATTGTAGGCGACATAGCCATATTCAGGTTGCCCCGCTTCTCGTCGGTAAACGTGCAAGCCGCTGCCGAGGCAATAATGAAGCGCCATAGGAACCTTAAAACAGTATTGCTTCAATCAAGCCCTGTGGCTGGAGACTTTAGGCTCCGCCGCCTAACCCATGTAACTGGAGAAAACAAGACAAATACCATTCACAAGGAATCGGGCTGCCTATTTGCCGTCGACGTGGCAAAATGCTATTTTTCTCCCAAACTTTCCCACGAAAGAATACGCGTCGCAAGGCAGATTGAACCCAACAAAACTGTTATCAACATGTTCGCGGGCGTCGGTTGCTTTTCTATAATAATCGCCAAACACTCAAAGGCAGCAAAAGTGTTTTCCATAGACGTTAACCCCGCGGCAATTCAGTTCACGCAGAAAAACATCAGATTGAACAGAGTTTACAGTAGAGTAACGCCGTTACTTGGTGACTCAAAAGAAATCGTCAACAGCCAGTTGCAGCATGTTGCAGACCGCGTGCTGATGCCACTGCCTGAAAAAGCCCTTGAATATCTGCCCTGTGCCGTTTCCGCGATTAAGAAGTCTGGAGGCTGGATACACTACTACGGTTTCGAGCACGCCGCCAAAAAAGAAAGCCCCATTGAAAAGGCCAAGCTAAAAGTGGCAAAAGCGCTTGAGGCTTTGGGCGTGGATTTCGAGGTTAATCTTGTTCGCGTTGTGAGAAGCACTGGCCCAAACTGGTTCCAACTTGTTGCTGATATTCATGTTATGTGAAAGAGTGACAACTTGCCATCAGTTCAAGCTATGGGATATGCGATTTTCCTCGTGCCAGAGTACACGCCCTCAAAGCATAGCACTTCGCTAGATTGCTGTGCATGCCAAACTGCTTTGACAAATCTTAATAACCATCTTCGCTGTCTGTAAATACGTGAAGCGTAATGAAAAAGAAGTTGATGGAAATACTTGCTTGCCCAATAGACAAGTATCACCCGCTTGAACTTCATGTTTTTGAAGAGAAAGAGGAAATAGTCGAAGGCTTAATTGTTTGCCCCAAGTGTTTACGATGGTACCCAATACGCGATGAAATCCCAGAAATGCTGCCTGATGAACTGCGCAAAGAAGCGGAAGATTTGCCGTTTCTAAAAAAATGGAAAGGTAGCATTCCTGAAAAAATCGTCCATGAAGGTAAACCATTCCGTTTAAAGCTTTAAAGCGGTCTATTCCAGTTTTACCACCTTATTTTTCGCCGAAGACCGCAACGCAGCCTCAGCGATTTTCAGGGCTTTCAAACCGTCAACTCCAGTTATAACGGGTTTCTTCTTTTCTAATATGCAGTCTGCGAAGTGCTGAAGCTCAAGTTTCAGGGGTTCCTGCCAAGGAAACCTAGGCTGCAAGTTTTCATTCGCATCCTCTATCCATAACTCCTGCGTTATATAATCTAACCTCATTATTGCTTCGCTTCCCGTGACCGTGAGAATCCGCGTTTTGTAAGGCGTAATCCAGTTGGATTCTATGAAAGCGCTTTTTCCGTTCTTGAAAGTGAGCATTATTTGTGCGTAATCTTCAAATTGTCTGTGTCTCATGCTTCCTGTTTTCCCGTACACGCTCATTGGGTCTTCACCAGATATGAAACGTACAACATCGATGTCATGAATTGCTGTATCTTTGACCACGCCCACGTCTCCTATCCTCTCAGGCCACTGAGAAACGCGTTTAGCAGTGGCGCACACAAATTCTCCGAGCTTCTTGTTTTCAACCGCCTTTCGAATATGGTTCAAGCCGGGAATAAAACGCATCAAAAAACCAACAGTTAAGTGCAGACTGTTGCTTTCAGCAGTATCCAGAAGCCTCTCCGCCTGCTTCGTGTGTGTAGCCATGGGCTTCTCAACCAAAACGTGTCTTCCCGCCTTCAAAGCCTTGAGTGCTTCCTTCGCAAGTTTCGTTGACCACGTGCACACGCTCACCGCCTCTATCTCTTCGTTCTTCAGCATCCGCGAACTGCTCGTGTAAGCTTTAACGCCAAACTGGTCAGCTACTGCTTTTGCTCTCTCGCGGTTCACATCGCAAACAGCTACAAGTTCGGTTGAATCCAGTTCCCCGTAGACTCTGGCATGGTTTTTTCCCCAGAACCCTGTACCTACCACTGCTGTACCCAATTTTTTCATTTCTTCGCCGCTCCACTTCCTAAACCACGAAATGCAAAACCGTTACGTTGAACCTTTTTAGGCTCAATCATTCCTGTTAAATCAACCATTGCTGCAGGCATTTTCATTAAAGCCCGAAGTTTCTTAAGGTTTAGCCGTTTAACCCGATCCATTTTAGTCAACATTACTATGCAGTCTGCACCTTCCACCGCTTCTTTCAGGCTTTTCTTAAACATGCGCGCCATATTTGTCAGATCAGTTTTGGGAAGTAAGAAATCGTAAAGACTCACTTTTGCACCTTTCTTTTCCAACATCTTAGCAAATAGCATGGTCGTGGGTTTCTCTGAACCCAGCACAGCAACTCTCGCTCTTCTTAACGTCTTACCACAACTACGCAACGCTTCTCTTGTTAATTTAGTTGCGTGCCTAACCATGTCCTCATTTATTTTTCTAGCCAACGCAGGAAGCCTAAGCTTGGTATTCAGATTCTCACTGCTTTCCAGCAAAAGATACGCTTCTCTTCCACTATTTTCTGCCGCTTCAACCTTCGGCGAAAAACTCGATTCTTGGGCGTCAACAAGTTTTAGAGTTTTAAAATAGTCTATATCAGCGCTTTCACAGAAAACAGCCAACTCGTTAGCCAAAGCCAGGTTAGCATCTTGTTTGGCAATTGTGAAAAGTAAAGCGGCTTCAGCTGTTTTAACGTCTAAAATCGGCTTTACCCCTTTTCCCGTTATAGTTCCCAGAACACTCACAGCCGAGTCCAAACTAGTTCTATCCGCTGCAGCAACCTTCAACTCCTGATCTGTAATAGAATCTGAAGGTTGCTCGCCACCAAAATGAATAAGGCTGTAAACCAAACCAATGTCTTCCCCCACCCGAAGTCCTGACGTGTCCTCCAGAGTTTCCTTTACCACTCCTTCAGTGAAACCTAAACCCGCTACTCCTCCATAAATAAACAGCGTATCTCGGCGAATTGACGTCCCAACTTGTTTGCAGGTGTTTTCCACATCTAAATAGTCAGCATGTTGCTTTCCGTCAATTTTCGCACTAAGTGTCATAACAACTATGTCGCTCTGGGAAACCGCTTTTTTTAACTCGCTTGTAACGCTTAAGCGTCCCCTTCTCAAAAAACTCTTCAACTTCGATTCTGTTTCTCGGTCATGAAACATGGTTTTTCCTTTCGCTAAACGCTTCACCAAGGTTTGATCCGCATCTGTGCAGATGACTTTGAACCCTACTTCAGCGAAAGCCAAAGCGTAAAAAACGCCTTTTTCCTCGCAGCCTATAACACTTACAGTGTATTTTTCCCGTTTCTTGTTCGTATCAATCTCTTCAGGTTTCAAGTGTAAGACGTCGAGCATGAACAAGTATTCTCCGTCTTAAATGCGAATTCGACACTCGCTAAACAACGGCGAGGATTTTGTTAAGCGTTATACTGTACTCTTTGACTAGCTTTAATGCTTTTTCTTGGTTTTTTGCTTCCGCGTACAATCTGTAAACAGGTTCTGTTCCGCTGGGTCTAACTAGAATGGCGCTTTTGTCTTCAAACCAGATTTTTATGCCGTCAATGGTGCTTACATTTGCTCCCTTCACACGCTCAATCAGTTTCGTGAGCACCTTTTCTTTTTTATCCTCTGGGCATTCAACCCCACCCTTTTCAAGGTAGTACTGCGGTTGCTCAGCGATTAGCGCTGAAAGCGTTTCTCCCGTCTTAGCCATAACACCCAAAACCAAAGCGGTTGTCATGGCTCCATCACGAACTGCTTGATGAGGACCATAGAAAACTCCACCGTTTTCTTCCCCACCCAACTTGGCTTTCACCTTTTTCATCGTCTGCGAAACCGTCACGCTTCCCACCTTAGTCCACACAATCTCGCCCCGATAAGCTTCCGCAACGTCCTTTACAAGAGTCGAAGAGCTCACAGGAGTAACAATCTTTTCGCCAGGATTTTCGACAAGAAAGGACTTTTCAATCAACGCAAAAGTTTTGTCTCCCCAAAAAATCTCCCCGTTCTCACCAACAAATATGGAACGGTCAGCGTCACCATCGAAAGCCACACCAAAATCCGCGCCCACAGCTTTCACAACTGCAGCCAACTCCCCCAGATTCTCCGGGCGCGGTTCTGGCAATCGGCCAGGAAATGTTCCGTCAATATTTGCGTTTATGGTGGTGACCTTGCAGCCGAGCTCTCGCAGAAGCTTTGGCGCTGCTAAGCCTCCTACGCTGTTGGCTGCGTCAATGACAACATGGTAGTGTTTCTCGACTATTTCGGATGTGTCTACGTGTTTTTTTATAGCTTCGACGTACTCGTCGTTTGCCATCGCGAATTCCTGTTTTGCGCCTAGCTTGTTCCATTCCGCTAATTCGAGTTTGTCTTCGAAGTACATCTTTTCAATTTTAGTTTCTTGTTCATGGGCTATTTCAATGCCGTCGTTCCAGATGACTTTTATGCCGTTATATTCTGGTGGGTTGTGGGACGCGGTAATTATTACTCCACCACCCATACAGTGGTTTTTCACGGCGTATTGTAGTGCAGGTGTGGGTGCCATTCCTGCAAAGAGCACGTTGCATCCTGTGGCGGTCAAGCCTGCGGTTACTGCTTGGGCGAGCATTGGTCCGCTAGTTCTAGCGTCGTGACCTACAAGCAGGTTCTTTTTTGCGAAGAACGTTCCGATTGATGTAGCTATTTTTGTGGCTGTTTCGGGTGTTAGTTCTTTGTTGACGATTCTTCTGATGCCGTTTGTTCCGAAAAGTTTTTTCATTGTCATTTTTACTTTCCTTGATTAACAAATTATCTTGGATTTTAATATGTTTTTAGAGACTTCCTTAGCTGGGCAGACAGAGGTTTCTTTTTCGAGTGTGATGTTGTCTCTGATGTTTGCTTGGTCGCCGATTATGCAGCCCTTGTTGATTCTGACGTTTTTTCCGATTGACGCGTTTTCACCTATTATGGCTTCGTTTATGCTTGCGGAATCGTCTATTTTTGTGCTTGATAAGACTACGGATTGACTGATGTGCACGTTTTTTCCAACGGTGACGTTTTTTCCTAGAACCGTGTATGGACCGATGATTGATTTTGCGCCTATGTGAACGCCTTCAGGAATGGCTACGGGATTTTTTAACTCAAAGGTGTCTGTGTTTATGGGTTTTTGTGTTTTGGCTAGGGCACTTAGAAGTTTTTTGTTTGCTTGCAGGTACTCTTTTGGTTTGCCTATGTCCATCCATAAACCTTGGAAGACATGCCCGAAAAGTTGTCCTTCTTCGACTAGTTTTGGGAAAACTTCTCGTTCCATTGAAACCTTCTTGCCTTTTGGGAGGTACTGGAAGATTTTGGGGTTTAAAACGTATATTCCAGCGTTTATGAGGTTGGTTGGCGCTGTGCCTTTGGCTGGTTTCTCTATGAATTCTTTCACGCGGCAATCTTTGTCTAGTTTCGCCACGCCATATCTGCTTGGGTCTTTGACTTCGTGAAGGGCAATTGTGGCCAAGTTTCCTCTTTCCTTGTGTTTTTTCAGAATTTCTTTGTAACTCAAATCGGCGAATATGTCTCCGTTCAGAACCATGAAAGTCTCCGAGTTGCCAATGAGCTTTTCAGCTTTTTTTATCGGGCCTCCCGTTCCCAGAGGCGTTTTTGGAGGGTCAACAGAGTATTTTATGCGCAATCCGTGTTTTGGAATTCGTTTCTGTTTTACGTGGAACGCTGTTAGCCCGTTAGCCGCTAGTATTGCCTCTTCAATGTTGTTTTTTGCGATTCTTTCGAAAATCCATTCCAGAAGTGGCTTGTTGACTATGGGGAAGAGAGTTTTGGGTCTAGTGCAGCTTAGGGGTCTTAGTCTGGTGGCGAATCCGCCTACGAGAATTACAGCTTTCAGTTAATGTCAACCTCTTTGGAGTTTAGGAGGCTATATTATCTCTGCGTTTCAATATAAACAGTTATGGTGGAAGATGAGTTGCTGGGTTATGCTCGAAAAGACTGTAGCTCCTTCTTACATACTGATGTTGTTCTGAACGTTGTCCTTGTAAATCCTTATTAAAGCCATGAAGCAATGAAGTGCGTTATATTAATGTTGAATTTCAAGTTTCATGTGTCCTTATATCTCTGGGGTTTGAGGGCTCTGCCTTTGCGGTAAGCCATAACATTTCAAAGTAATCTTGAATCACAGATAAGAGGCTCTTGCTGTTTGACCATAAAGCCGGAGAATCAAACAAGCCCTTTTTGGGGTCTACGATTACGAAGAAATGCTTTTGGTCGTATATGCCTAACACCGTTTTTGGAGGTATGGGCAGAAATCGTATTTCACAAAAAGGGCTTTTTCTGCAAAACTGCCGTGCCAGTTCTACATCTGCTGTCTTTTCAGGGCTTTCTACGACTATTCGAAACTTCACTTCCCTTTCCCACGCTTTCTGAGAGCTCTTTGCGAAGGTAGAAGTTATGCCGAGGAAGAATCTTTTCCAAGAAAGAAATATGTCAACGCTTTTTTTAGCGTCGTCTATAGCCTCATTTATTTTCTTAACAACGGGTTCCCTTTGGGGAATTAAAGCGAAATGTGAGGTTACAACTTCAGGAGGTTTAGGTGCAGGTCTTTCTTTAATTGCCTGAAGTAACAACTTTGATTTTGTCTCTAAGCTCTTATGTTCCACTTGCTTTCTTTTGAGTAGGAAAGCAACGCCTGTCTCCATCGGAATTGCTTTGAATTTTGTGGGTTTCGTAATTATTTTTTCAATTAAGCCTTTTTCTTGAAGCTTAGCTAGGACTCGGTAGGTGTCTGGTCGAGAAGTTTTTGCAAATTCACTGAGTTCCTTCGTGGCTAAACTTTCATATCTGCTCAAAGTGAGGTAGATTCTTGCCTCCAAAATTGTTAGACCTAATTGCATTAGCGTTTGGATTGCGTTTTCTTGTGAAAGCATGCCTTAACCTGAAGAATTTGGTGTAAGTATCTCTTAAAAGCTTTTAGCATTTTCAGTGGAAGCACCACAGACTTGCTATTAAATAGTAGTTAATCCAAAATATGGGAAGCATAAATTCAAAGGAGAAAAAAGAAAAATGTCTAAGAATAAAACTGCTACTTTAATTGCTTTGCTTCTGATGTTTGCTATGACCATTTCACTCGTCGCTCTACCTTCTGCAACAGCACAAGGTACCATGAAGACGTATGCTGTCATTAGTGCGACGCCTAACCCCGTAGGTGTTGGCCAAGAAACTCTACTTGCGCTCGGTATAACACAACAGTTGTCATCCGCATCGGTTGGCTGGGAGGGCATAACCATATCAGTCAAACGGCCTGACGGTCACACTGAGACTCTGGGTCCGTTCAGAACCGACTCGACAGGGTTGACAGGCACCGTTTATGTTCCTACCATGGCTGGCAACTACACTTTGCAGGTGCACTTCCCTGAACAAGAGATGCCATCCGACCTAACGCGAGGCGAAATAATTCTCAAGGGCACAATAATGCTTGCCAGCGACAGCGATGAATTGAAACTCGTCGTACAGGAGGAGCCAATAGAGTATTATCAACCCCAACCACTGCCATCTGAGTATTGGAGTCGTCCGATCGATGCTCAGCTGACGGATTGGTATACGATTGCAGGAAACTGGCTATCTGAGCCTCCTAATCTGTTCACTCCTTACAACGATGACGCGCCAATGACTCCTCACATTCTCTGGGCAAAGCCGCTGACGACTGGAGGCGTAGCGGGAGGAACCTTGGGTAATCCCTACGATGAAGAACCAGCTGGCTTCCACACATTCGATATGGGAGATGCGTACGAAGGCAAATTTGGCGGGCGCGGAGATACGGCTCTGATTCTTAACGGAAAACTTTACTATGAGCTATATGCAGGCGGAGACATGTACAAGGAAACTGCCTGCGTAGACTTACGCACTGGTGAGGAACTATGGTCTAGAGTACTGGAGAATCAAGATGGAGAGAGTATACGAGCCGGACCTCAAGCATTTAACCCCCCAGGTTTGTTCGGTCAGCTAATGTACTGGGATACTTATGACTTCCACGGCATTTACGACTACATATGGTGCGCTGTTGGCAGTACTTGGTACTCGTTTGACCCTTACAATGGAGACTGGGTGTACACTATGACGGACGTTCCTTCGGGTACGAGGACGTATGGTCCGAAAGGTGAATTCCTAATCTACAGCATTAACACGAACGGAGGTTATATGACGATGTGGAACTCCAGTAACATACCCGTGTTGTACCAAAGCAGGGCTTACGCTTCTATGGATTGGGCTCGGTGGCGACCTATGGGAAAGATCGTTAACGCGTCTGCGCCACACATGGTAACTTATGACCCGCTAGGCACGGGTCTTGAGAGAAACCCTGATAATTGGCCACCCTATGATTATCCACCTTTGCTGCCTACTGGTTTCACAGGATATCAGTGGAACGTCTCGATACCAACGGGCTTGCCTGGCGGCGCTGTCGGTGTTTTTCCGCAGGATAAAGTGGTCGGTTCAAGCGTTGACAGAACGAAAATCACAGTATGGGGTTTAAGCTTGGAACCAGGGAGAGAAGGACAGCTGCTTTACAATGAAGATTGGACGCCTCCGACTAGTGTCTCTCAGGGCAACATAACCTTAAGCTCTGGAGCCGTAAGCTCGGTAGACGGCCTTTACACTGTGCGGTCTAAAGAGGATAGGGTACGCTATGGCTTCAGCACTGACACTGGAAAGTATCTGTGGGTAACCGAGCCACTAGCAAACTTGGACCATCTTATGGGAGGCTTCCCCGGCGAAGCCGGAGAAATCGCTGACGGCATATACTACGGTGGAACCGTGAGTGGAGTACTGAAAGCTTTCGATGTTAAAACAGGCGAACTACTATGGAAATATGAAGCTTATGACCCCAATAACGAGATCTTGTGGAGCAACAACTGGCCCATCGGTATGCTGTTCTTCACCGAAGATAAAGCCTACATTGCCACCACTGAGCACTCCCCCGTTGATCCTAGACCACGGGGCGGACCATTCATATGCTTGAATACTACTAATGGCGAGGTGATATGGCGAGCTGATGGCTTGTTCCGTCAAACCGTCTGGGGAGGACGCGCAGTTATGGGTGACAACATAATCGCAACCATGGACACATATGACCAACGCGTTTACGCTATAGGCAAAGGACCAAGCGCAACCACTGTTGCGGCATCACCAGAAGTTTCAGTGCACGGCAGCAGCGTACTGGTGAAAGGAATGGTGACTGACATATCTGCAGGTACAGAAGATTACGCTTTGACGGCGCGGTTCCCTGCTGGTGTTCCTGCCGTTTCTGACGCGGACATGAGCGAGTGGATGCTGTACGTTTACAAGCAGTTCGAGCGCCCAACAGACGCTGTTGGCGTTGAAGTGGTTGTGAGCGTGGTTGACCCGAACAACAACTTCTACGAGGTCGGCAGAGCAACAAGCGACTTAAGCGGCATGTACAGCCTTGCGTTTAACCCCGAAGTTCCAGGAAAATACACAATCATTGCTTCATTCGAAGGCTCAGGTGCTTACTGGGGATCTTTTGCTGAAACTGCTATCAACGTTGAAGAAGCTCCCGCTGCTACTCCTGAACCCACATCGCCGCCGGCATCAGCTGCTGATCTGTACTTCATGCCTGTATCAGTAGGCATGATCGTGGCAATAGTAGTAGTATTAGCTTTGCTGGTTCTGCTACTCAGAAGACGATAAGAACCACTAAAACGCGCAAACACACTTTCCCCTTTTTTAGTTTAGACAGAGGTAAACAAGAATCAAACACAATAGAGAGGGGCTGAAAGGACTCTGGACGAATAAATAATTGCAGTACCTCCGATCAAATTGTTTTTATTCTATTCTCCTAATATGTCCGTTCAGAGCCTCAGCAAACCCTCAAATCACATACACTCTTTAAAATGGCAATTTTATGTGCCCCGTAGAGGTCAGGAAAATTTTTGCTTAGGTGTCACTCGAAAATCCAAGGATACTTGCGGTGCATCACTTCTTTTACCGAGTGCGGTGGAATTATGCCTTCTTCGCATATAACACCGTGGATGAAGTCGCGTCGTGTAACGTCAAACGCTGGGTTCCGCACGACCAGTTTTTCGGGCGCATCCTTCCACACCTCGTCTGGGCTGCGTTCTTCTATTTGCTCGTAGTCCCCGCAAACGGTGGCTGGGTCAAACTTTAAAAGCTCCGCCACCACGTAAAAGGGCTTCCTCGCTTCATGAGCCAGAAGCGCGATGGTACCTGTGCCTATCTTGTTTATGATGTTTCCTTCAGAGGTTATGGCGTCGGCACCCACGATCACGATGTCCGCGTCTCGCATGAAGGAGCGCGAGGCTGAATCCACGATAAACGTTGTTTTTACGCCGAGCGCCAGCATTTCTTTCGCGGTTATTCTGCCTTGAAAAACGGGGCGGGTTTCCGTACACACAACCTCAAAGCGTTTGCCATCCTCTTTGGCTTTTCTCAACAAATGCGTCACAGTAGAAGAGTGGCAGTGAGTGAAAACTACCATGTCGTCGCGTATGCGTTTGGCGCCTATCTCGGCGATGGCCTCTTTTGATGCTTCAAGATTTTCTAGGAAGTCGCCTGAACTTGAGGAAACCACTTCAGCAAGCGCATCCGCCTTTTCTTTGCCGTTGCTCTCCAATTGGCTGATAATCCAGCGAACCGCGTTTCGCATGAGAGGCTCTGTCGCCCTTGAAGCAAAAAGCGTTGCTTGAGCTTCCAAAAGCTCTCTCATGAATTCTCTCCGTGTTTTGGCGCTTGTTTTCTCCGCCAAGGCTTCGAGGGCTTTGATGGCGGCTATGGCGACGTTTCTTGCGCCTTGCACTTCCAGCTTTCTGATTTTATCTGCTGTAACACGCACTACCTGCGTCATGACACTTCACCCTTTTTCCAGTTATACACGGCGAAGCATATAAGGCAATTTTAACAAGTTGCTATGTGAAAACCATGATGCCCAATGAAGACGTGCTGAACGATATCTTAAAGCCGATAATTGGTCCGTGGTACGAATCACTCGAAAATCCGCAGAAAGCGCAAGAGCAGATTCTCGACAAGTTAATCAAAGAATACGCAAAAACGGATTATGGAAAAATCCATAATGCCTCCGAAACAGAGGGAACCGCCAACTACCAAAAAAACTTCCCCATTATTGACTACAAAGGCCTATTACCTTATCTAGCGGAGGTAAAAAAGGGCAATTATAATACGATTCTCCCAGAACCGCCAGCATGCTGGGTGATGACAAGAGGTTCAACTGGGCGGACGGCAAAAGTGCTGCCCGCAACGCAGGCGCATCTGAAGCAAATTTTCACGTGCGGTGCGAGAGCGCTAATAAACCACGCACTTAGAAAAAAGAATTTTGAGGTTTTCACGGGCGACATATTGAACCTGAATTTCCCCAGCAGCGTCCACACCATGACTTCAGACGGAAAAGAGGTCACTTACGGCTACAGCTCTGGAACTTACGCCAGGCTAAACCCCATGTTCGACAAAATCAGTTTGATACCGCGACAAGAAGCCATAGACGAGGTGGGTTCGGGCATCGCCAAGAATGATTGGGCGAAACGGTTTGAACTGGTTTACCAGCAGGCGCTCGGCAAAGATGTCACCGCCACCATGGGCGTCACGCCCGTAATCCTCGCCTTTGCCAAGTACATCCAGCATAAACATGGCAAGAAGCCAGCGGACCTGTGGAAGTTCAAGGCGTTATTCTGCACAAGCGTGCGCAAAATTCAATTCAAGTACGCGCCCGTTCTCAGAAAGTACTTTGGACCCGCGCCGGTTGTGGAGATGTACACAGCAACGGAGGGAGTTTTCGCCCAGCAGCTGGATGATTTGCCTTACGTGACGCCTAACTATGACGCCTACTTCTTCGAGGTGGACACAGGTAAAAACGTGAAAATGCTGCATGAACTAAAGCGTGGCGAGTGGGGTAGCCTGCTGATTTCATCATGCATGTTTCCCCGTTACCAAATTGGCGACATGATAGAAGCGGCTGGAAAAAACTATTACCGCGTGTTTGGAAGGCGAAATACGTTAATACTTCTGGAGCACAGGTTATACCGGCTTTTTCTGGGTTGGCTGCTCTAAGAAGGGGACGGAGAACGCCGTCGCGCCATACTAGCAAAATATACCGCAAGGATTATGATTGCAACGCCGACTACCAAGAGAATTAAGCCACCCTCCAATCCTGATGGAATGTAGTTAAGGAACCTGAGTAGCGCAAAGAAACCGACTAGTATAAGGATTAAGCCACCGATCAACCAACCTACAAAGCCGTACTCGCCCTTCTCATGTTTTTCGCCCTTTTCAGGCTCCTGTTTCTCACGCTTTTCCTGCTTTTCGCCCTTCTCAGATTTTTCGCTTCTCCGAGGGGCTGGAGCTGAAGCCACTTGTGCTGGCGCTTCCGCTTTCAAAGGTGCACCACATCGCGGGCAGAAAGTCATATTTTCTTCAACTTTGTTGCCGCATTTAGGACAATACGACATAAACTTCACCCTTACTACTCCTTTAATAATAGAGTAAGTATATAAAACATGCACCTCCTCGCTGCAAAAAAGGAAAAACTATATGTGCCTCAAACGACGCATAGTCGAAGTAGGGAGAAGCACTTGTCAAACGAACATCAAAAGGCACAAGGCAGAGTGCACAAGGCTCGAGAACGCTTATATTCCGCAATCTCCGCTGGCACCTTTCTTGTAATGATAGGAATTATTTACGTCATTAATCTCCCAGCCAGCCTCTGGAATGCAATAATCGATTTTTTCAGCAGTTTCACCCTCGCCCAAGTTCCCAGCACCGGAATATATTTGCCAGCCCCATTCAATCCAGCTTCGCATATAGTTCTTTACGGAGCTTTCTTCCAGTTCTGCATAGGCATAGGCATACTGCAAATCGTAATGTTGGTGCTAAGATTTATGTGGCCGTCGTCTATAGGCAAGACAGCCGAAACAATGGGAAATCTCGTTTACTGGTTTGGATCCGCTTACCTCGTAGCAACTTACCTTAACAGCACCACAACAATAAGCTCGTGGTTCGTTTTCTGGGCCGGAGTACTGATAATCCTTGGCTTATCCTTTGTTACCCGCTCCTTCGTGCTCTTAGCTAAGAAAAGAATGAGTGGCTAAGCTACTGCAGCTTCAGATGCCACCAGAGAGAGAAAATCTGCCAACCCATGTTCAACGAATCCATAAAAAGCCTCACTTTCGTTTCACGCCCGCCTTTCCACGACACTGGAATCTCTTTTATCCTAAAGCCCCTACGTTGAGCCCTAACCAGAATCTCTGTGTCCCAGAACCAGTGTTCAGCGTCAACCTGGTCAAGAAGCTGGACAAGCGACTCTCGCCGGAACGCCTTGAACCCGCACTGATGATCTTGAAGATTAGAGCCTAACACTGCGCGAACCATAAAATTGTACGTTTTAGAGGCTAGGTGGCGTGTCCTGCTTCTTTTAACCATGCTTTTATCCAACATTCTAGAACCTGTGGCTAAGTCATAGCCTTCAGAGTCAACCCCATCAACAAGAGCCTTCAAATGCTTCAGATCAGTGGCTAAGTCCAAGTCCATGTAAACAAGAACTTCTCCGCTGCTTTGCATAAAAGCGTTTTTCAGGGCAGCTCCTCTTCCAAGACGCTTTTCTCCATGAATATTCTTCACAAAAGGGTGTTCCTCGGCCAGAGCCTCCGCAAGTTTATCGGTACCATCTGTACTGCCGTCCTCGGCGATTATTATCTCGTAGGAACTCGTGAATTCGTTGAGAGCTTGGGTGACTTTGTCCACCGCATGCTCCAACGCGTCGACTTCATTGTAGGCTGGGAAAACCACGGTAACTTTCACGGAATCCTTCATCTCTGTTTCCGTCTTCATTTTTAGAAAACCCATCCGTTGAGCCACTGCAGGCTGTCAATCCACGAGTTTGCTGTGGGAGTTCCCGAAATGACGGGGTAAAATAACGCGAATAATGCCACTGTAGCTGCCAAATAGGCTATTGCCACCAACTTCACCCACCTGTTGCTCCAGTATTTGCTGATGAAATACGCCGTCGCCAAGCATAGAAAGGGTACATTAAGATAAAAGTGGTAGATGAATGTGATTCTTGAAATGAGTATGTAGGGGACCCACTGGAAAAAGAAAAATGTGATGATGAAAAGGGCGGGCAAGCCTATCTTGCCAAGACGGTTACCAGCCGCCTTTACGATTTTGTCTATAGCAAAAATCGAGATGCCGATTACACAAGCGAAGCCAACCCACCAAACCAATGGATTGCCCATAAGCGTAATTGTAGACGTGATGTTATTTGGCAAGGTTGACACGTAAAGCCACAAAGGTCGAAGCATTAGGGGCCAGGTCCACCATGAAGAGGCAAACGCATGAGTCGCATTTAATGTTGCATGATAATTGTACATAGCCCCTTGAAGACTCAGCAAATCTATCGCCGAGCGGCCGGCAAGCACATCTGGAATATAGGTCAAAAAGTAAACGAGCACAGCCAACAGCAAAAATCCAACAATCGTGGAGAAGGGGGGGTCGGTGAAAACATAAAGTTTGTCCAATAAACCTTTTTTCAGTTTTGCAACCTCTCTGAGCCTAAGGGCAGCGAGAAATGCCAGCTGCGCTGCAAAACCGTATAGCACAAACCATTTGGTTGAAAAGCTAAGCGCGAAAAACAGGATAGCCAAAAACAGGGGCTTGATAGACGTTTTCCGACTGTTCTTTTGCACGTTTTTGAGGTAAATCAGGAAGAAAAGTTGGGAAGCCAGCGAAAATAGGATGACGTATGTGTCAACGGTTGCCATTCGTGCCAAGGTGAAATGCATGAAGTCGAAGGTTAAAAGGAACGCAGAAGCTACGGCGCCTATCCATTTTCCGAACAGCTTCTTGCCCAAGATGTAAATCAAAGGTATCATCAACGTAGCCGCGACCACACCTAATATTCGCCATCCGAAAGGGTTAAAGCCAAAAAACCAGATTCCCGAGGCGATGATTAGTTTTCCGAGAGGCGGATGGGTCCACTCGTACGGAACCTGAAGGTTAAGGTACTGTTCGGCGCTTCTGACATAGTAAATCTCGTCGAAGTAGGTTTGGGTCATGTACGTGGATGGGTACTGAACCAAGTTCTGTTCATCAATCAAAGTGGATAAATTCTGGTTTCCAGCATCCAAGCTGTTAACGCTTGCTACTGAAACCTGTTGATCCCTTGTACTTATCACGGACAGTTCGGTGATTATGGCGTTGGGCGAGCTGGGAGAAGCTTGGTCAAAGGCAAATTTCACGTATCTGGTGGTTTGTTGGACGTTGACTTCATACCATTTGTAGTAGTCTATAGACCATCTCTCCTGTGCCTGATTGTACGGATAACGAATGTTTGAAGCGATAACTTGCCAGTTGCCAGGTGAACCCGTGGAGACTGTGAGGTTGAAGCTTCCATCCTTAACCAAAAGACCAACCGACTTCACATCGCCAACGCTTCCCAAATCAATAATGAAATATTGACCTGAAGAAAACTGCGCCGCAGTCACAGGGGTTTGTGTCATGCCCAAGTTCCAAGTGGCAAGTGAGAGGAAAACAACTGAAAGCACAGCTATCGTAAGCAAATCTCGCCTATCAAGGTCTAATCTAATGTTCATTCTTCTCTGCCTCTGCCTTGACATCCTCGCCTATTCTGATAGGGGCTGCTTTCAACCACGACCGACCTTTGAGCGCGTTCAACATCAGCACTAAAACGTATAGGAACGCTATTAAATTAGTCATGCTTACTGCCAAAACCACGGGGTCCCCGGTGAGGTTCGGGCTATACGTGTAACCAGCTGCAGCATAAACGTTAAGCCAATAAAGGACGTAAGACACGTTAACAAGCAGAGTTGTTGTCAAAACCACATATAGCAGCCGCATCTTTTTGATGAACGGAAACATTAAGGTCAGCATACTTATGGCTGGAAACAGATATCGCTCGTGAATCCTTGTTGGAAGCATGAAAAAACCGAAAAATAGTGTGAACGCCGAAAAGAGCACCAGCAAATCGTTTGAAGCGTTAAAGCGCTTATGTAAGACGTACAAGATAACCGCGGCCAAGGCTCCAAACAGTATCCAGCCTACAACGAAAAGGTATCCGTCAGTCACCCATAAGCCGCCCAAAGCCCACATGTTAAACGCGTTTATTGAAGTGTATTCGTAACCGCTGTAGGCGCCGAAGTAAATGTTCGAAAGGAACGTTACGGGGTTGCTCCATTCGAATGGGATGATTACAACCAAAATTGTTACTGCTCCAGATAGAAGCGACGTTAACAGACGCCGCCAACTGTTCTTCTTACAAATCAGAAACGCGATCAACGGCAACAAGGCTATGCTCTGAGGCTTGGTCAGGATTCCAAGAGTGAAAGTTATCACCGAAAATTCGGGTTTCGAAGCCAAAGCCAGCATAAGCGCGAGAACAAGAAGAAACGTGTAAATCGCGTCGAACTGCCCCCACACCGCCGCGTTAAAGACCACAGCGGGGTTGAACGCGTAAAGAGCAGCAGCTAACAAGCCTGTCTCAAAATTCAAACGTTGTCTTACGAAAACAAAGATCAAGAATGCTGTAGCGATGTCAAAAAGGTTCGGAAGCAGCTTTATAACGGAAAAAATGGCTGACGTTCCAGAAAGCGAAAGCACTTTGGCTAATGAACCAAATCCCCAGAAAAAGTAGACGTTAAAAGGCGGATAGTCGCACCAATTGGGAGGATTGTAGAAGGTTCTAATGCCTCCTTCTGCTGCTGTGTTAAACCAAGACGCAAACGTGTTCAAGTCGTTTACATAGCCTTGTGTGGGAAACAGAAGAAACCTGACTAAAAATGAAAGCGCTAGTAGCCCTACCAAAGCTATGACTTCACGCTTTTCAAAGGAAAACTTGATTTTCATTTCCCCTCTTTGAGGTTCTTATTCACATAATTAATAAAAGGGTTTTTAAGAAAACTCTAGTCTCCTCCTAAAATGCTCATAAATACATTTTCGGTCTAAGTTACTTTGTACACCCATAAACTTACCTCGTCGTAAACAGGCTTCAACCACTCTACGCCCTCAAACCTCTCATCGCATCCGGGGTAATGGCTTAGCTCTTCTTCGCCAACGTATATGTACGTGACGTTGTATGTGTTAACTACCTGCCTCAAATCCTCTTCGCTGCCTGTATAGGCTCTGTCAACATCGGCAAAACGCTTCCGAATATCATCATATGGCACTCCGTGACCGTAAGCCCAATTCACGTAGGACGCCACCCTTAGCCGTCCCCCAATCATAGCCGGCGGGCAGTGAATGGAATAGTAAGTTAAAAAGATCGCTCGCTCTTCGGTGTTGTTCCGAACCCATATGCCTAAATTGTACTCATCCCAGCTTGCCGCTTGATAACTAGTTCCAACGTTGTAGCTGATGACGGTCACCGTGGTCAAAACAGAAAGCAGAAGCAAAACCAAAGCTACGCTCTTTCTGATTCTCGCCAAAGCTGCCCCACTCAGTACGGCTATGGGAACCCATGCGAAAATGAAGAACTTGTACATGTCCCAAGCGTTAGGAGTCAAGGAAACAAAGTTGGGAATTAGAAACAGAATAAGAAAGACAAGCTTCAGATGGTACAATTTAATTTTTTTTGGGAAAACGAAAGCGGCCAAACCCGCTAAAAAGGGAATTCCTAAGTTCGCGACGTAAAACAGAACTGGATTACCCTTCAAGAAATTCAAAGCCCAGACAGGAGCAATCACAATTGAAACTGATGAGCTGCTGAAAACCAGAAAGGGCAAGGCGATGACAGCTGAAACCAAAAAGTACAGGTAGTGCCTCTTGAAGGTTCTGCTGTTCAGCAGTAAGCTGATGACATATGCGACATAGGCGCAGAGAAAGGCTATAGAGTGGAACGGAAACAGCAAACCCGTAACGATGCCTGCTAAGAACACCCTGTTTTTGTATTCCATATCTTTCAGCAATACCAGAACCAACGCGAAAACGGGCAAGCCTAAAAGAAGCGGTCTCTGTTGAAATAGGTTGTCAAGTATGGGTGGCAAACCAAAGAATTCACCGTACTGGTACATGTAATTCTGTGTTGGGCTAAACTGTCCGCTGGTTAACGCGGAAAAAAGTCCGAAGAAGCTGAAGCCCCATCCCAGAATTGCTATAATCGTTGCGAAGATTGCTGCGCGTTTCCCATATTCCCTTGCTAATACGTAGACGGCTAGAGCAAAGACGAGAATGAAAACTGCGTTCAAAAAGGACAATAGCTGGGGCAGAAAGCCGTAGAGCTTCTCCAAAATGGCGGTGTGAAAGTCCACGAAATAGTGGTAGTTCATGCTTTCCCCAGAATAATATGGCATCTGAGGGGGGAAATTCCCGTTGTTCACGCTCTCAATTATCTCGTAATGCAAAGGCGTGTCCTGCCAATTGGAACCTGTTACGACGATGCCTGACGTGTTTTCAAACCAGACACTTCGGCAAAGCACAACCAAAGAGAGAGCGAAAATTGCCAGCAAAATCAACAAAACTGTTTTGCTGTACCGCCTAAAATTGAGAAAATCCCGCAAAGGATACGCCGCTTTCCTATGTGAATTCACTAGTCCATAGACCAAAGCCAAGATAAGGAAGGAAACGAGAATTATTTCTCTTGAGTAGCCAAAAGCCCGAGAAAGGTAGTACACCAGCTGAGTTGATATAAGCACGCTGAAGACCGGAACAAACACAAAGATCTCCAGAATTTTTAATCTGAAAAACCTGTGAAATATCAATCCTGGAACAAAGAATGTAAAGGCAAACCCAGTAAACAGGCTTATATGCGGTGAAACGAAGGATGCTAAAGGCAGCCCTAACAACAAAAGGAAAAGCCAGTTTCCCCGCAAAGTCCCCCAAAACATTGACTCTTGAGGCGTACTCGTCTTGAAGGGCATATCCTTAAGAAACCTACATGCGATTATAAAATTTACTTAACTGACAGCAACCGCGTTTCAGAAAATTATTAAAGCGAGGCCGATCTGAAACCTTATGCTCAGGAGACACGGCTTTGAAAAAAACGGTTTCAGTGGCAAAATTCGGCGGTAGCCTATTAGATGTTGAAGGAAAGGGTATTCCAAAAATTGTCAAGCGCATAAAAGAACTCAAAACGAGTGATGCCTTAGGTCCGATAGCTGTATTCTCGGCACCAATGGGCTGCACCGACGACCTTATCCGGATTGGAGAATCCTACGCGCAGTCCACGCCACTTCCGCTGGATACTGTTTTCGCAGTTTATGATCGCATTGCAAAGCTTCACGTCAAAAGCACGTACCTCAAGCAGGCGCAGGCCGAAATAGCCAATTACAAGAAGCAGGCTCAAGAAGGCTTGGCCTCGGTCAACAAACGTTTCAGCGGCAACATCAGAGCAAAAATCCTTACTCTCGGCGGAGAACTTGCTATGTCGGCCTTGGCAGAGTATGTTCTGAGAAGTCACGGCGTTGATTCCTGCCGCATTCCCGTGCATAGCTGGCCCATAGTCACAGATGACAATTTTGAGGAAGCAACCCCAAACTACGAACTGAGCAAAAAACGGGTCAAGGCTTTAATCAGCCCGCTGGAAGACGGAAAAGTTATTTCTTTAGCGGGCTATCTCGGCGTGACGCCAGACGGGCTGGAAACCGTATTGGGTAGAGGCGGCTCGGACCTTACCGCCGTTTTCACTTCATGCCTCATAAAAGGCCGCTACCAAGCGGAGACGCTCCTATTCAAAGATGTGCCGGTGCAAAGTGCTGACCCAAAAGTTGTGAAAGGGCAGAAAACCGAGCATGTTGCCGCGCTCACTTACAACGAGGCGCATAAGGCTTCGTTGATGGGTATGAGAATTCTGCAGAGCCCAGCCATTGCGGTGGCTAGGCGGTTCCTACAGCCATTGCGGGTGGTGCCAATAGATCAACCAGAGCAATATTCGGTTATTCAGTCTGAGACAAAAGGCGGGGAAGTTGTGAAGTGCTTAACGGGCAAAGCAGGCTGTGCAATCCTTTCTATGAACGATGAGAAAAGCCATTCCTTGGAAGACTCGTTGAGAATTTGGGAGAAACGCAACGACTTCATGGACTTAGGCGCTGAAACCTTGGAGACGGGCGAGCGCATAAGGGACTTCCTGTTCTTGGACTCGGATTTTCTAAAGAGAAACGAAGAGAAGCTGAAGGGCTTTGACGAAGACATGCGGATAGAATATGGTTTAGGCGTGGTCACCCTTATCGGCGACAGGATGAAAGACTCGGCAGGCGTAGCGTCTATCGCCATCGGCGCTATATCAGGAATAAACATAAAACGAGGGATTTTCGCGCCTCACACATCCCAAATAATACGCTACGGTCGCAGCCATTCACCGGAAAAAAGCCGAAATGAACAAGCCGCTCCATGAGTTCTGCTAACGTTCCGAAGAAAGCGTAGGCAATCAATTAGAATTGTTGAAGGCTAGCAGAATCGGCAAAGAACGGTCTTTTTCACACTTGATGGAATAGGAGTCTTCGTGTAACGATCGTACCCGCGCATCAGGGTTCTGGTACTTCACTAAAAAAGGGCCTATCTCAAGTATGACCTCCAAGAGTTCAAGGAATTCTTTACTTGAAAGACATTTGCTCAATTTTTTTGAGCCAATATGTAACGTCTCAAGTCTTGATATAAACCAAGTTTTGCGGCTGAGCAAGTATCAAAAACCGAAGTAACCGTGCCGTTTAAGGGCAAAATTAAATTGCCAGATGCGCACCACACATAAACGTGAAAATCATAACGATATTAGGCGCGGTTGCGGTTGCGGTTGTCTTCTTTTTCGCAGTCATTTTTGCGCTTGCTGCTTCAGTTCAAGCCACCCTCACAAGACTAGTAACAAGCGGTATTCTATTTGTTATTGGAGTAGCAATCATCGTGGGTGTTTATTACACGACTCGCAAACCGAAAACGGTCATTCAACGCTTAGAGGTTTCAGGGCAAATGAAGGCTGTACCCATCAAGTGCCCGAACTGCTCAGCATCGGTTGACGCAAACAGGATAAAGATAGTTTCAGGCGTGCCCTATGCCACTTGCCCATACTGTAATACCACCTTTGAGGTTACTGAGGAACCAAAATGGTGAGAAAAGCTTTCCTCCTGACGGTTATACTTGCGTTAGCCATTGCATATCTGTCTGTGGGTTTGGTTAGTGCACAGGATAGAGTGTACAGTTTTGACCATGAATGGGTTCAAATTTTCATAAATCAAGACGGAACAATCGATCTAACATACAACGTTACTTTGACGCTTGGTTCTGGTGACGACATTAACTTCGTTCGGCTTGGTCAGCCAAAAGGCGATTTCGAGGCAGGTCAAGCAGTTGATCAGTATGGGCATCAATTAGAGGCAACTGAGGATAATGATGGTAGCAATTACCGAGTGAGGGTGAATTTGTATCAGCCTTTATCCGCTGGCAACACAGTCTGGTTCACCGTAACCACCAACGTTGCCGGAATGATTTACAACGATACTCAGAATCCTGGCAATTATGGGATGCAGTTTGCTCCCCAGTGGATGCCCGTACCTATTAATGATGTGCGTGTGCAGATTGTTCTGCCACCTAACGTTGCCATCAACGAAATTAAAACGTTACCTGAAAAGTTCTGGAACAGCACTTCAACCGTAGAAGGCCGAACAGCAGTTTTCTGGCCGATCCCTGTTCTTCAACCAAACGAGCAATACTTGCTGGGCGTTTCTTTTCCGGCAAGTTCTCTGCCCAACTACAAGCCAATGCCGTCTTCTGGAGGATTTGGGTTGGAGACAGCAGCCTTGATTGTTTTGCCGATCATCGCTATTATCGTGGTAATAGTGGTTATTCAAGTGGCGAGAAAAAGCGCGTATTCTTCCCCCAAAGTAAGTATGGAAACGCTTGGGATTAGACGCGGCTTAACCGCTGTGGAAGCCTCTTACATGCTGGATATCAAGCCAACGCAGATTGTCACGGAAATCCTCTACAGCCTACTGCAGAAAAGAGCCATATGGGTTGAATCAACCAATCCCGCGCTCAAACTTAGGATATTGCCTGCATACAAGAACAAAACAGGCACGGACGAAAACCCGTTACGATACTATGAAATCGACTTCCTCCAAGCCATAAAGAAGAATGGTACACTTGACGAAGAGAAACTGGCCCATACAATCATGTTTCTAAGGGACACGGTGGAGCAAAAGCTGCGCGGGTACAGCCGACGCGAGTCGGTGGATTATTACAGGAAAATCGTAGCGAAAGCTTGGTCTCAAGTTGAGCAAGCAGGCACAGCTAACTTGGCATCCAAAGCGTACGATGAACAGCTGCTGTGGCTATTGCTTGACCCTAATACTCGTTCTCGCACAGAAACAGTATTCCATGACCACCCATTCCAGCCCAGCCCCTTATGGTTTTGGTATTGGTACGGCTACCGTCACTACAATCCACATCCCACGTACACGCCAAACATCGACGTACCTGCCCAAGCCGCCAAACCTCCTCAGATTCCAGGCGCTCAATTCGCAGACAACATCGCCACCGCTGTTGAGAAAACCTCAAGCAACATCGTAACGGACATCGAGAAGTTCGCCAACGCCATACTTCCCATGCAATCCCAGAAAGCATCACACACTCCTGCCCGCCGCGACGCTGAATGCGTTTGCGCCTGTGCTGCATGCGCTTGCGCTTGCGCCTGCGTTTCATGCGCCTGTGCCTGTGCAGGTGGAGGTGTCGGCTGAAATGAGCTTCCTACGCAGAGCGCTTCGATTGCCAGTGATTCCTCAGGGACGCTGCACTTACCGCGGAAAAGGCGAGTTTGCGGGAATGGCGCTTCAGCTGCGCATTGAGCCAGGCGGACGAGGCGTCATGGTGATAAACGCGAACACTGTGCTTCATCTGAACGAAACAGCCGCCGCTTATGCCTACCATTTCATGCAAGGCTTGCCGCAAAGCGAAGTTCTGAAGAAAATTCGCCGACGCTACCGCGTAAACAAGGCTAAAGCAAAAGCGGACTACGAGAAACTCGTTTACACCGTTAGCACGCTGGCACAGACTGAGACGATTTGCCCCGTCTCCTTCCTCGAAGTGGAAAAGGAGGAGCCCTTCTCGTACAGGTATTCAGCGCCTTTACGCATGGACATGGCGCTTACCTTCAAGTGCCAGAACGACTGCGTTCACTGCTATGCTGGCGGACCTCATGAGACCACGGAGTTAGACACCAGCCAGTGGAAAGAAGTCATTGATAGGCTCAGCCAAATCGGCGTTTTCATCTTGACCTTCACGGGTGGTGAACCGACACTTCGCGAGGACCTTCCGGATCTTTTGCTGTACGCCCAGAACAAGGGCATGGTCACGGGATTGATAACCAACGGCAGGCGGCTGAAGGATAAGGCGTACGTGAAGGGTCTTGAGGAAGCGGGCTTGGATTTCGTGCAGGTAACCCTTGAGTCGCACAAGCCTAAAGTTCATGATTTGATGACCGCGGCTGAAGGAAGCTGGAAAGAGACGGTTGTTGGCATAAAAAATGTGGTGCGCTCGCAGATTTACGTGACTACCAACACCACTCTGAGCAAGTACAACGCTCCTGACTTCCTGAAAACCGTTGATTACATCAAGGAACTTGGCGTTGCCGCGTTCGGTTGCAACAGCCTCATATACTCGGGGAAGGCAACGGGAGTGAGCCAAAAATTTGCTTTGCCCATTGAAACACTTGAAGAGTTGCTGCCAAAAATTCGCGATAAAACTAATCAGCTTAACCTGAAGTTCTTATGGTACACGCCCACGCAATACTGCCGTCTCGACCCTGTTCAGTTAGGTTTGGGCGTCAAATCCTGCACAGCAGCGATGATAAACATGTGCATCGGACCAAACGGCGATGTTTACCCATGCCAAAGCTACTTTGAAAGCCTCGGAAACATTCTCACCGATGAGTGGGAAAAAATCTGGAATCACCCTCTTGCAATTAAAATTCGAAACCGAGGGTATGTGGAGCCAAAATGCAAGGACTGCCCCCAACTGCAGGTCTGTGGCGGCGGCTGCCCGTTAGAGTTGCTGGATAAACAGTACGTTTGCGGGCAAACTGGATAGTTTCGAGAACAGCAACTCATTTTAGGGCTGAAGCATTATCTAAGCAGTTCACGGAAATATGCCATCAAAAAATACGAAAGTGAAAACTGTTGGAAACGCCAAATAAAAGAACGCCCAGGCT
>SMTZ1_10000698_pt1 | contig 55554 bp, 50 predicted proteins | sample DeeMarSWOR136_30_FD_25667 | JGI IMG/M metagenome (IMG submission 25667) | reverse complement strand
GAAGCGCAGAGGATTCCCGTGAAGCATGCGCCACTAGCAGACCTGGTCCAGACCTGGCAGGACTTGCCCACTATTCTGCGCGGCCCGAAGCTCTCCTCACTCGTGGAAAGGGAACGATTGCCGCGGATGTTCTCTCACTACTTCCTCCGCCTGGGATTCGACTGTGCCTTGACAGAGAACTCAAAAGGGAGGCTGCTGCTCTACTATGTTAGAGTCCCCAAAGAGGACGCCAAGCTGATGGTCTATGATGTAAACTTCAGGAATTTGAACGCTGTCAAAGCTGAGGCATTACGCCGGCTCGAGCTTCTGGAAAGGGCGACCTCACCGCTGCAACTTCCAAAATGCCCCTCGTGGATGTGCTCTTACTGCGATTACAGGCTTGAATGCGGCGAGGGGTAAGACAGGGATTAATTTAGAAAGAGTCTGGTCTGCGAATGGCTTGGAGTGAAGAGTTACGCAAAGCCAGTAGAATTGATAACAGGTATAGAGGTTCGATATACTTGAGTCACTAAGAATTGCTGGCGTTGAATTCAGTTTATAGGAGGACCGGGAATGCTAACAGGAATACATTTTCTATTGAGCTATAAATGCGATTCAGAATGCGACCATTGTTTCGTGTATAGCAGTCCAAATGCAAAGGGTACCTTCACGCTGAAGCAGATGAAAGAGGTTCTCAGTGAATTACCCAAAATTGAGACAATTGAATGGGTATATTTTGAAGGCGGTGAGCCATTTTTATTTTACCCTCTAATGTGTGAGGGCATCAGGATCGCCGGCGGCATGGGGTTCAAAACGGGAATAGTAACTAACGCATACTGGGCAGAATCAGAAGAGGACGCAGAATTGTGGCTGAAGCCACTTCGCGATTTGGGAGTTTCCGATATAAGCATAAGCGATGATGCATTTCATTATGAAGACAAGGAGGCAAGTCCTGCCAAACATGCCTTAAATGCCACGAGAAAGCTAGGTATGTCCTCTGGATCGATTGGTATTGATAAGCCCACGGTGGAAGGGGATATTGACAAGGAGCAGGACAAAGGAAAACCGGTTATTGGCGGTGGCGTTATGTTTAGAGGGAGAGCAGTCGAGAAGTTGATAGAAGGCCTTCCTCGGAGAGCATGGGAAGAATTCACAGAATGCCCTTACGAGGACCTCAAAAACCCCGAGAGGGTGCATCTCGACGCATATGGCAACATCCATCTCTGTCAGGGGCTAAGTATGGGTAATATGTGGGATGCTCCCCTATCAAAGATAGTAAAGCAGTATAATGCTGATTCGCACCCAATCTGTAGCCCTTTAGTTAACGGAGGACCTGCCCGTTTAGTCAAAGAATATAACGTTCAGCACGAAGATGAATATGTTGATGCCTGTCATATGTGCTACCTTGTTCGCCTGGCATTATTGGATAGGTTCCCGCAATACCTGGCGCCAAGGTTAGTTTATGGATTGCAGTAAGAACTGTCAGGTTCATATGACATTGCATAACGAATCGACGCCTTGTTACAGTCACCCAAATCGTCTACTAGCGCTCAGGCCTTCCTCCACGGCAGAAACCCTCGGCGGATTGCCTAGAGAAAGGAGCTAATAGCATGAGTATATCTGACGAACAGAAAATCGTGTCTATAATGAAGGACAATTTTCTGCACGCGAATCTCGCCACCTGCGACGGTGACCAACCAAGAGTCCGTACCGTATCACCCATAGTCGAAGACGACATGTCTATGTGGATAACGACTCGCAGCACTTCCAGAAAGGTTAAACAACTGCGAGAGAATCCCAAGATTTGCCTTGCTTTTGTGGAACCGCCTGACGGAGACAGGGCTGCCATCGTCATCGGTGAAGCCTTGATAATCCCAGATATAGAAAAGAAAACAAGAGTGTGGAACTTGGCGCCATTCGATTTATACGAGCATTTCCCCGATGGCCCAGACTCCGATGATTTCTGCCTGCTGAAAATCATCGTTAAGAGGATTGAATGGAGAGAAATCGGGGTAGGTGCAGCGAAAATCTACGAGCCGGTACAACAATAGACAACCGTGCGAGCTATTGAAGAGGATTACCTCTCTTCGCCTAGCACAGCATCAAAGGCCACTTCGCGCGAAGCGCTCTCGCCTAGATTCTGTGCTAACGCCCGACCTTTGGGTGCGACGAAATGGCTAGACTAAATGAGATGAAGCCATTGATAGAAATTCACGAAATGGAGGCAAGCGACGAGTACTTCGTCGGCACGTGCACACATACGAATGAGTCGGAGGAAATGGATTCGTGTGCCAGCAGGCGGGTCACATGGCTGAGAGCCATGCACGAAAAGGAAAAGGGGTCACGGGTTAAGGTTGCCACCGTTGACGGTAAGCGAGCCGGGTTCTTACATGTCATCCCGATTGAGTTCTGTCCATGGGGACCCCTCGGACGCGACTTGCTAGTGATACCTTGCTTGGTTTCGGTGAACAAGGGTCACGGCGTGGGAAAAGCCCTGTTGGCTGCTGCCGAAGAAGAGGCCAAGCGCCAAGGACGGAAGGGGATTGTTACCATAGGATACTATCACGATTTCTGGTATATGCCGGCAAGTTTCTTTGAGGCCAAAGGTTTCTCAAAATGTGGGGGAGCACAGCAGGGATACTATGATTCAAGAAGCAGAGCTGCCGTGCTGTGGAGGGTGCTTGATGAGCATGCCAAAGCCCCTGTCCTCTTGAAGCCAAACTACAAGTTCAAACCGATACCGGGAAAGGTAGTGATTGACCTTTTCTGGAATGAATTCTGTCAGACTAGCAACATTGAGGCAGAGCGGGCCAGGGAAGTAGCTGCCGATTTCGCAGATTTGGTGGTACTCAATGAGTATTCCGCGGATGATCGGCCGGTTCTCCTACACTACCAAATAGCCCGCGGCATCTTCATCAACGGCCGTGAGATATATTGGGGTTATGAAGCACCCAGGGATGGTATAAGGGACGCTATTATTCAGGCCTTGCCTGGGTAAGCATGTAAGTATGAACAGTTGCCTCGGCCAGCTGCCACGTGCTGGAGGTATCATTTAATACTGCGCTTGAAGGTTGCGACCGTCTGATGTTATGACCTCACATGAGCCTTGATAAGGAGCAGACTTGTGCTACAGTCCCTCGCGTACTTGGGGGTTGAGAAAGGATATCGAGCGAATAGGCGGTTATCTTGTGGTAGAATAAGGGATTGGGGAGGTGAGCAATGAACTGGCTGGACATAGTCATAATAGTGGTGGCAATCTTGTTAGGTCTTGTCGGCTTGCGGCAAGGGATCATCAGGACAGCGTTTGGCATTGCCGGGTTAATAGGCGGCATAGTTTTAGCCGGGCGTTATTACGATGAGCTTGCGGCATTGCTTTCTTCCAGCGGCGCCACGTGGGCCGGCATAGCAGCCTATGCCATCATCCTATTGGCTACTTTGATCGTAGCTGGTCTGGTCGGCCACCTCGTAGCCAAGCTGGCCCACTTCGCAGCGCTTGGTTGGCTGGATAGGCTCGTGGGCTTCATCTTCGGCCTCGTCATAGGAGGGTTGTTATCTGCTGCCGTTCTCGCTGTTATACTTAAGTATTACGCGGGCTCGGCAGCAACTATTAGTCAATCGGTAATAGCGACATTTCTGATAAATGAATTCCCTTTGTTATTAGCACTTCTGCCTGAGGAATTTGATTTCATCCGCGACTTCTTTATTACGGGCTAGCGTACAATCACTCCCTAAGAACTTCATCCAATAGCTTCTTAAATTCCTTCTTAGACTTGTACCCAAGCATTTGCTTGACAGGGCGACCGCCTTTGAATACGAGTATAGTGGGGATGCTAGCTATGCCATACGTGGTAGCCAAAGAAGTATTCGATTCCACATCTACTTTGGTGAAGCCTATCTTACCATCATATTCATTCGATAATTCCTCCAGAACGGGAGCAGCGGCCAGGCAAGGACCACACCATTGTGCCCAGAAATCTACTATGACTGGCGACTCCGCCTGCAAAACAGTCTTCTGAAAGTCGTCCTCACCTACAATTGGATGTACCATGGGCTTGACCTCCTCAATTAAGATACTATGTCAAAGAATTCGATGGCGTTCCTCGTTGTCTGCTCAGCAATCATAGCTTCGTCAATTCCTTTAAGCAGTGACACTGCTTTCAAGCTTCTTAAAACATCGATAGGGCGGGATTCATATCTTATCTCTCTTCCATAAGTGACAGGGCAATCTGTCTCCAGAAGTAATCTCTGCAAAGGTGCTTCTTTCACTGCCCTTCTATGCTCTTCGTGATACTCAGACGCCGGCGTCGCCGAAATAAAATAGCCACCGTCAATTATGTCCCTAAGAACACTGGAAAAGCCAGTGAACCAGTGAAAAACGGCTTTGTCCATGCCGGCGTCCTCAATCACCTGCAGGGCATCTCTCCAGGCATATCTGCTATGAATTATCGCCGGCTTACTATAGTTCCTGGCTATGTCCAGGAGCCGACCAAGAACTTCTTTCTGCAATTGTCTTGACGCTACCTTCAGCACCCTTTTGTCATAGTCCAGACCTATTTCACCAACAGCCACCGCTGAAGCAATATTCTGCTCTATGAATTGCAGATTATCATCTATCTCAGAAGTTTTGAGATCACCTAGCTCCCAAGGATGTAAGCCCAAAGCAGGGTAAACAAAGCGACGATGCTTTTGCGATATTTCCAACGTTTTAATGTTCGACTGGTGGTTCGATCCCACAGCTACTACGGCAATAACACCCGCTTTTTGGGCTTCCTCAAGCACCAGATCAAGGTTTTTCAGTTCGTCAAGATGGGCATGCGTATCGACGAGCTTATGCACTAGATTTTTTTTTCCTTAAGCATGGCCTTATAGTACTTAAGCCCTTGCTCCGTCGGCTTGTAGCCATAGAGAGCAAATCTATCTTCCTGTTGCCTGCTGACTAAATTTGCTGACACCAACGCCCGTAGAATTGCCTCGCCAAAATAGCCACTCAAATTAAGGTGATGGTCGGGCACTGCTTTGCTAGTCACCTCGTACTCCCGGCAGATAACAGCCAGGAGCTTCGCCGGCTCCTTCTCCAGGCTCTGGAGGACGGCCTGCATGGTCTCTGTCTGCTTCACTGCGTCAACGAAATCTTCGAAAGCACCCATCGTCGCTAACTCCTGATTTTGGCAGAGTACTAATCGTTAGTGTCGTCATATACTTGCTTGAAACGATATTTTACCGATTAGAGTTTGCTATGGCAACTGCAATAAGACCGCCATTCGAACTGGTATTGACACACTAGGTGAGCGATGTTATAGTGAAAGCGAGCCAGCGTATTTATTGAGGTGAAGAGATGAACTACGGGCGTGAACTGTTGAAGGGGAATACTGATTCCTTGTTGCTTTGCTTGATTAATCGTCAGCCTACCTACGGCTACCAGATAGTAAAAGAACTGGAGAAAAGGAGTAACGGGTATTTCCAGTTTAAAGAAGGCACCCTTTATCCCGCTCTCCACCGCTTAGAGCAAGACAATCTTATCACAGGCAAATGGCAGGTACTCCCCAATGGGCAGCAGAGACGTTACTACTACATAACTGAAAGAGGCCAGCAGGTCCTGGCTAGAAGGTTAGCTACATGGCAGGATTTTTCTACCGCAGTTAAGTCAGTTATACAAGCAGAAACAACCTAGGGCCAGAAGTGATAAGTAACATAAGCCATTATCTAAACAGGTTTAAGGCTAGCCTCAAGATTGATCATACCGTAAGGGACGGCGTGGCTGAGGAGCTTTACACACATCTTGAAGAGAAGACTCAAGAGCTAGAGGAAAAGGGGCTTAGCACAGAGGAAGCAAGCGAAATCGCAGTAAAATCTCTGGGCTCCCCTGAGTTGATTGCCGAGCAAATCTATGAAGCACATGCTCAAGGTAGCTGGAAGGAGGCAATTTTTAGCGCCTTGCCTCACCTTCTAGTTGCCTTACTGTTCACTTCATATTACTGGCAAAATATCATCTACGCATCAATTATATTAGCACTAACCGTGGGCATAGCAATCTATGGTTGGGGTCGAGGTAAACCAGTATGGCTTTTCCCCTGGTTAGGATACTATCTTCTGCCAGTAGTAATCAGCGGCATACTGTTACTTTCACTGCCCGAAGGCTGGGGATGGATAGCAGCGCTCATCTATATCCCCCTGGCTCTTTTTGTCTTTATTCATATAGTGAGACAGACTGCAAGGCGGGATTGGCTATATGCGTCACTGATGCTAGCCCCGATGCTTGTGACATTCGCCTGGTTCTCATCCCTCGGCAAAGGAGATGAGCTCTTGGCAAGTGACTGGGCAGCAAGGCTGCAGACAAATGCACTATGGATAGTTGTTAGTTTTGTTGCTCTGGCAGCGGCAACTATCGCCTTTATCCGCGTCAGACCGCGCAGGTATAAAATCATTAGTTTACTAATTCCACCACTTGTGGTCTTATTCGCGGTAGTCACGTCAAGCGCGGGGAACATTTGTGCCTGGAGTTGGCTGCTATTGCTCTTTTCTTTATCGGCCTTTGCCCTCCCTCTATGGATGCAGGCCAGAGCCTACGAATAAATCACCTCTAGCCGAACTGAGACTCCAAATTCCCAGATCCTAGACATTCAAAACCATCTGGATCCTAAATGCAGTCAGTCCTTAGTGCTTACGATTACGAAGATTTATGGAGTGAACTATGAAGGCTGGCCGCCTAATCCTGTTTCTGGCTCCACAAGCCGGGTTGCGACTGCCGAGCATCCAGCGCCTTCAGTGCCCGGTTGTAAGGTAGCCCCAGATGCTCATAAGCAAGCCTGGCAGCTACTCTGCCGCGAGGTGTCCGTTCCAGAAAACCTAACTGAAGAAGGTAGGGCTCGTAAACATCCATAATAGTATCAGCATCTTCACTAATAGAGGCAGCAATGGTATCCAGGCCCACAGGACCACCGTCAAATTTGTCAATTATTGTGTGCAACACTCTATGGTCTATGTCATCCAAGCCGGCAGAATCTATCTCAAGCCTTGAAAGCCCTCCCAGGGCTACTTCCCTGGTGACGACCCCATCTGCCATCACCTGGGCATAGTCTCGTACTCTCTTCAGGAGACGATTGGCTACTCGAGGGGTGCCTCTGGCACGCTGGGCAATCGGGACAAGTCCTTCTCCGTCTGCCTTCACCTTAAGGATTGTTGCTGACCTTTCCAAAATCGCTTGTATCGCTGCCTCCTCATAGAAACCAAGATGATACAGCACGCCAAATCTATCGCGGAGAGGAGGACTCAGTAGAGCCAAGCGCGTGGTAGCGCCAATCAAAGTGAAGCGTGGCAAATTCAACCGTAGGTTTTTGGCCGATGGACCTTTCCCCAGAAAAATGTCAAAAACAAAATCTTCCATGGCCGGATAGAGTTTTTCCTCTATGGTATGACTAAGCCGGTGTATCTCGTCAATGAAAAGGATATCTCCCTCATGCAGATTAGTAAGAATAGCTGCTAAGTCTCCGGTGCGTTCTATCGCCGGCCCCGAGCTAACCTTAATATCAACTCCCATCTCAGCAGCAATGATATATGCAAGGGTAGTCTTTCCCAGGCCTGGGGAACCATAAAGAATGATATGGTCTAGTGGCTCACCTCTTTTCTTGGCAGCGAGAATAGCTATCTGTAGATTATCCTTGATTTTTTCTTGACCTATGAATTCACTAAGGCGTCTGGGACGAAGGTCAAAATCAATAGAGCTATCCTCGGTGGCTGCTTTGTTTGAAATAAGCCGCATCACTACCCTTTGCCCTGATTCTAAATCAGGGACTCTGTTGCTTCGCTAATTCTAAGTTGGCAGTCTCCTCTTCCTCCGGACTTCCCGCCTTCAGTTTCTCTTCATCATCAGAACCCAAATGGAGCACCCTCGACGGGATGAGCTTGCCGAGAATAACATTCTCCTTGAGGCCTCGAAGCCCATCTAGCTTGCCCTTGATCGCGGCATCAATAAGCACACGGCCGGTTTCTTGGAAAGAAGCAGCAGCCAGCCAACTATCCTTGCTTAAACTGGCCCTGGTTATCCCCAGAAACGCAGCTTGCGCCGTCGCCGGCTCACCACCCTCAGCCAACACCTTGGCATTCATATCCTCATAATCAAAGCGACCAACTAATTCACCTGGCAGAAGCTTTGCATCTCCCGACGAAATGATTCTCACGTTGCTTAGCATCTGCCGAACAATCACAGCAATATGCTTGTCATGTATGGTTACCCCCTGTGTCCGATACACTTTTTGTATTTCATCAATCAGATACTGCTGGAGTGCATCCTTTCCCACAATACGCAAGATATCATGAGGGTCAACAGGACCCCTAGTAAGCCTATCACCTGCTTTGACCTTATCATCTGACTGAACGAGCAAATACGTACCCCGTGGGACGTTGTATTCTCTCTCTTCCCTTTCTTCATACTTAACATGAACGCGGTCACCCTTAATGGCAACTTGGCCAGCTACTCTAGCTGCTACAGAGGGAGACTGTCTTGATTCGCCATGCCTAACAGCTGGCAATCTCTTGCTGGTCCTCCTTTTACTGGTCTTCTGCGGCAGAGAAAATAGGATGCTACCGGCGTCCACCAATTCCCCATCGGTTACAGCTAGTTCCGCCCCCGCCGGTATCGGATATTCATCCGAATAGAATTCAGAGCTAATCACTTTGGCTACGCTTGTTCCATCAGTATGAGTTACCTCAACAGTACCATCGATTTCAGAAATAATGGCACTGCCATCCGGTGTTCTAGCTTCGAAAAGCTCTTCTACCCGAGGCAGCCCAGTGGTGATATCGACGCCTACTACGCCCCCTGTATGAAAAGTGCGGAGAGTTAGCTGAGTTCCTGGCTCGCCGATGCTCTGGGCAGCAATCACTCCTACAGCGGTGCCAATCTTCACCAATTGCTTCTTCCCCAGATCCCTTCCATAACAATTCTGGCAAAGGCCAAATCGAGACCGACAAGTAAGAGGTGACCTCACGTGTGCCCGGGTAATGCCAGTCTCGATAATTCGTCTCACTTTATCTTCGCTAATTTCTTCGTTACGATCCACAATGACTTCATCTGTAGCCGGATCAACAATCTTGCTGGCGGCCAAATAGCCAGTAATCCGGTTTTCGAAGGGGGGGAGCGACACGTCCGCAGCTTCCCGCGATATCCAAATCCCCTCGGTGGTGCCACAATCCGTTTCGCTTACGATGACATCTTGAGCTACATCGACAAGGCGCCTGGTAAGATAGCCACTATCCGACGTCCTCAAAGCAGTATCGGCTAACCCTTTACGAGCACCATGGGTAGAAATAAAATACTCCATGGGTGTCAGCCCATCACGCAGACTAGATTTAATGGGAAAATCTATTATCCTTCCTGAAGGATCGGTCATCAAGCCACGCATCCCTGCCATTTGCCTAATCTGAGAGATGTTCCCCTTGGCACCCGATGTAGCCATCATATAAACACTGCCGTGAGGGTCCAACGCATGGGATATATCCTCAGTGACCTTATCCGTAGCCTCCATCCATACTTGGACTGTGCTTTCATACTTTTCGTCCTCAGTAATCAAGCCACGGTTGAATTGATCGTCAATAAGACCAACCTCTTCATCGGACTCTTTGAGAAGCTTGATTCTATTTGGAGGCTCTTCAATATCATTCATAGCAATGGAAATGCCGGACTTTGTAGCATAGTCAAATCCCAATTCCTTGAGTCTATCGATCACCCCTGTAGCACCTTCATTACCCAATAGGCTAATACAATTAGAGACCAAAGCCCTCAAGGAAGCCTTATCCGCTGCTTTGTTGCAGAAGCGAAGTTGCGGAGGCAAGGCATCATTAAATATGATCCTGCCCACAGTAGTATTTATCCTCCCCCCATCTGAACGAAGCGAAGGATCCCGCACAACAATTTCAGCACCAAGTTCGATAACGCCCAGTTCGTAAGCTAGCTTAGCCTCGTCAAAACTGCTGAAAAACCTTCCTTCCCCCTTGGCTCCAGGCTTCGAAATGGTAAGATAATAACAGCCTAGAACCATATCAAGAGTGGGTGTTGTCACAGGTTCACCACAACTTGGCAGCAACATGTTATAAGGACTCAGCATGTGCTCTCTGGCTTCCTTCACCGCCGACCTGGACAGTGGCACATGAACTGCCATCTGGTCGCCGTCAAAATCAGCATTAAAGGCAGTACAAACTAAGGGGTGGAGTTGAAAAGCATCGCCGTCAATTAACACGGGTTCAAAGGCTTGAATGCTGAGCCTGTGCAGTGTGGGGGCACGATTAAGCAAAACAGGACGCTCCTTAACTACTTCGTACAGTGCGTCCCAAACCTCAGGACTACCTTTTTCCACCAAACGGCGGGCACTCTTCAGGTTATTGGCATACCCGTTTACTATCAGTTTGTGCATAACCGAGGGCTTAAACAACTCCAAAGCAACGTAACGTGGCAAACCACATTGATGAAGTTTGAGTTTAGGACCAACAACAATGACTGAGCGGCCGCTGTAGTCTACGCGCTTACCCAGAAGGTTTTGCCGAAAGCGTCCTTGTTTGCCTTTCAGAATATCAGAGAGAGATTTCAAGGCATGCTTATTACCAGTGACAACCGCTCGTCCTCTTCGACCATTGTCAATAAGAGCATCAACTGCTTCCTGCAACATACGTTTCTCATTCCGAATAATTATTTCCGGCGCACCCAATTTCATCAGACGGCGGAGACGGTTGTTACGATTAATAACCCTTCGATACAGGTCGTTAAGATCACTGATCACAAAACGACCACCGTCTAACTGCACTATAGGACGAAGCGCCGGCGGTAATACAGGTAGTACAGTCAAAACCATCCACTCCGGCTTGTTCCCACTGAGCTTGAAAGCTTCAACCAATTGCAGCCGTTGACTAACTCTCTTGCGATACCCTCCCGAGGTGCTACGGACCTGGTCACAAAGCTGCTGATGCAAAGTATCCACATCAATTTGCTTCAACACCTGTAGGATAGCCTCAGCCCCCATGCCAGCTTCAAAAATGTCACCATACCTATCTTTAAGTCTCCTGTACCCTTCTTCGTTAAGCAACTTCACCGGCTCAAGACCTTCTAGCTCGCCAATGCTTGCCTTCAGGTCTTCCTCCAGTCTTGCCCTCTTTTCCACAGATGTAGCACGAAGCTCGTTCACCTTATGTATCTTAAGCTCTTCCTCCAGATCCTTGGCCTCCAATTCTTCGATCTCTTTGCTCAGGCATTCCTCATGTTCAGCAATCTTTCGATCCCGCAGTTCTTGAAGTTTACGGAGATTTTTTCCTTTGGCTTCCTTATCCACGGAGATGACTATATACCGAGCGAAATAGATGATGCTCTCTAAGTCCCGGGGAGAAAGATCCAGCAGCAGACCAATCCGACTAGGCACTAACTTCACAAACCAGATATGGGTAACTGGCGCAGCCAGTTCTATATGTCCCCCCCGTTCCCGGCGTACACTAGAGTGAGCTACCTCAACACCACACTTATCACAAATAACACCCTTGTACCTTGCCTTCTTGTATTTACCACAGTGGCATTCGAAATCCTTGACAGGTCCAAAGATCTTCTCACAAAATAGCCCGTCTCTTTCCGGTTTCAGAGTGCGGTAGTTTATGGTCTCTGCCTTAATCACCTCACCATGAGACCAACTCCTTATCTGTTCCGGTGAGGCAAGACTTATTCGAATACCATTAATACCATCAAATTGAGACATTTTCCCCCTCGCTAAGTAGTTCGACGGCAAAACCTAAACTACGTAGCTCCATAAACAGAACCTTGGTCGATTCTGGAATACCCAGCTGTTGAATATCTTCCCCTTTAACAAGAGACTCATAAGCCTTAGCCCGTCCCATCACATCATCCGATTTTATGGTCAGCATCTCCTGAAGTGTATGAGCGGCGCCATGCCCTTCTAATGCCCACACCTCCATCTCGCCAAATCTTTGACCGCCAAATTGAGCTTTCCCTCCTAACGGTTGCTGAGTGATTAGCGAGTATGGACCGGTGGAACGAGCGTGTACCTTATCACCAACAAGATGAATCAGTTTCATTATATATATATTGCCCACAGTTACCGGCTTGTCGAATGGTTCGCCGGTTCTCCCGTCTCGAAGCTCCATATTGCCAAAAATAGGAGGATACACTTTTTGCTCCTTATACACTCTCTGAGCTAGCTGCTCTAAATCACTATCGCCCAGGGTTCTGAGCTGATGATTGTCACCTATGCCCAGTTCCCCAAGCCATAGACTGAGAGCAGCTCTTCGTGCCGCGCCTTCATATGCATCATCCATTATTTCTGCGGCATCAAAATCATGACTAGCAAGCCATTCTCTGACCTTCTCCAGATCGGTCCTAGCGTCTCCAGGGTCTTCAGGACTGAAGTTGACAGCACCAGCTTTCCAGGCTATCCAGGTCTTGGCTAAGGCATTCTCGATAGTCAGGGTATCAGCTCCATCAAAAATAGGATTAACAGCCTCAAAACCCAGCGTCTGCGCCGCCCAACCCAGATGAGCCTCCATAACCTGCCCGATGTTCATACGAGAAGGAACACCGAGAGGATTGAGGATAATGTCTACGGGCGTGCCATCTGGCAACAATGGCATATCTTCCTCAGGCAATACTATAGAAATGACTCCCTTATTGCCGTGCCTCCCCGACATTTTGTCTCCCACTGATATTTTGCGCTTCTGAGCAACCCACACTTGCATGAGTTTGTTAACCCCGGCGGGTAATTCATCATGGTTGTCACGAGAAAAGAGTGCCGTCCTGATCACCCTTCCCCACTCTCCCGATGGCATTCTGAGAGAGCTATCCTTAACCTCGCGTGTCTTCTCGCCAAAGATAGCTCGCAATAATTTTTCTTCGGCTGAAGGTTCTGTTTCACCCTTGGGAGTAATCTTGCCAACCAGAATATCGTTAGGCTTCACCTCAGCTCCGACACGCACAATCCCTATTTCATCAAGGTTAGACAGGCTTTCCTCGCTTACGTTAGGTATATCTCTGGTGACTTCTTCAGGACCAAGCTTGGTATCACGCTCCTCTATCTCATACTTTTCAATGTGAATGGAAGTATAGATATCATCCCTAACCAGTCTTTTGCTGATAATGATGGCATCCTCAAAGTTATAGCCTTCCCAGCTCATGAAAGCACAGATAACATTCTGTCCCAAAGCGAGGGCACCGCCATCCAGAGAAAAACTATCCGCCAACACCTGCCCTTTCTTAACCTTGTCACCTTTGCTTACTATAGGATGCTGATTGATGCACGTCCCTTGATTGGTTCTGACGAACTTCGTTAGATTAAACACTTGCTCTTCGCCCTCTTCATTTTTGATCGCAATTTGTGAGCTTGTCGCCGAACTAACTACACCATCATCGGGAGCAAATATCACCTGCCCACTATATTTAGCCACCTCCCTTTCCATACCCGTGGCTACCAAGGGACACGCGGGACGTAATAGTGGCACCGCCTGCCGTTGCATATTGCAGCCCATTAAAGCCCGATTAGCGTCATCATGTTCAAGAAACGGGATAAGGCAGGCAGCTATACTAAATAGCTGTTTTGGTGATACATCGATGAAGTTTACTCGGTCTATTGACTCCTTGAAATATCTGTCTGCCCTCTTAACCTCAACCTTGTCATAGACAAACTCATGTCTTTCATTAAGAAGAGCATTAGCCTGGGCAATGGCATATTGCCCTTCCTCGTCGGCTGTCAGGTAATCCATTTGACTGGAAACGAAAGGGACAACCTTGATGTTCCGAGTCCGAAGAGAAGACAACTTTTCTGCAAGCTTTTTTGTGACTAATGCTCCAGCCTTAGCCACAAGCTTGCCCTTACTCGTTATATCCTCGCCGATTGTCCTTCCCATCAACTCTTCCACGCTATTCGGAACCTCGTGGATAACCCTGAGATATGGTGTCTCTATAAAACCATATTCATTGACCGACGCGTAAGTAGCCAGAGAGCCGATAAGACCAATGTTTGGTCCCTCAGGTGTTTCTATAGGGCAGATTCTGCCATAGTGAGAATGGTGTACATCGCGAACTTCGAAGCCAGCCTGCTTTCTTGACAGCCCTCCAGGACCCATAGCAGAAAGGCGACGCTTGTGAGTTAGCTCAGCTAATGGATTGGTCTGATCCATGAACTGAGATAGCTGTGAGCGTCCAAAGAACTCCCTCACAGCAACTGCTACGGGGCGAATGTTAATCAAGGCAGCGGGAGTTGCCGCTTCTGGGCCGAGAATACTCATCCGTTCCTTGATAGCTCTCTCCAACCTCAATAAGCCAATACGAAATTGCTTCTGTATTAGAAAACCTACCGCTTGAGCCCTTCGATTGCCCAAATGGTCAATGTCATCCGGAGCTTGATCGCCCAGGTTAACTGAAATAATACGGCGGACTATTTGCACCAAATCTTCAGGAGTTAAGCCAGTACAATTTCCCGGGATATTCAGGCCCAACTTTTTGTTAAGCTTATAACGACCAACTTTGCCCAGACTATAGCGGCGGGGATTAAACAGGAAATTATTCAGCAAAGCTTGAGCACTACTAAGGCTAGGAGCTTCACCCGAAGATAATTTCCTATAGATATCGAAAAGTGCGTCAGCCTTGCTCTTGATCAAGGGATCTCGCTCCATTGTAGAGCGGATGAAAGCACGCTCAGCCGAGCTATCCACATCTTGGAAAAGAGAAAGCAACGTCTCATCTCTCTCAAAGCCTATGGCACGCAACAGACTAGAAACCGGTATCTTCCGTTTTCCACTCACCTTGACCGAAATTACGTCTCGATTAGAAGTGTCAAAATCAAGCCATGCCCCGTGTTCAGCGACAAGCTTGGCAAAGCACAATTCCCGCCCACTCGAGGGATCCCTTTCCAACGTGAAGTAAACGCCAGGAAAACGGGTCAACTGATTGACGACTACACGCTCCACTCCAGAGATAATGAAAGTGCCAGCATCGGTCATTAAAGGGAAGTCACTGAAGTACAATTCCTGTTGCTTAATCTCGCCGGTCTCTTTGACCACCAGTCGCGCAGTGACATGAATAGGAGAGGAATAGGTGAGTCCGCGCTCAAGACATTCAGGAATAGAATGCAGAGGCTCTCGGAACTCATAATCAACGAAGTGCAATTCTAGCCTTGTGCCAGTGTAATCTTGAATTGGAGAAATTTCCTCAAACAGCTCTCGCAAGCCTTCTTCTTGAAACCAGCGAAAGGAATCAAGTTGAACCTGGATAAGGTCCGGTATTTCTAAAGTCTCGCGCAGATTGGCAAAAGACTTGACCGACTTATGATTATGCATAAAGGAAACGATTCCGATTGTTCAAAACAATTTATTGAACACACTAATTAGGAAAACCCAAGCAGGTAAGGGCAAAAGGAAACTGGAAACATAACACAAACTAGTAAGTATAACATCATCCTTTGATTTTGTCAATACCCCCACCGCGTACATATTAACACTGGTAGTAGGTTTCTGCAAATTTTTTGTACTCCCAATACTCTCTATCATCAAGCCAAGACAGATAACAGACCCTGTGCACCGGTCACACTGAATCTCATAGATAGAATACCTAATTCATCAACTACAACTCCCAGAAGCTCTGTCAGACAGGGGGGGTTGGGATTCACCATGTTAAGCAGCTTTCTTATCCGGCGCAATCAAAGCCCTAACCCAACGGCCATCACTTCCTTGTGCAATTCAGTATCGCCCGCAGCGAACTGCGCTTCTTTGACACGACGGTAGTACAGACCAATATCATGATCCATGGTATATGCAATAGCCCCATGAGCAGCCACAGCTTCAATGCAAATTCGCTGGTACGCCTCATTGGCTTTCGCTTTGGCCGCGGAAATCTGCCAGGGTGATGGTGAACCAACGCTTATTCCCCACGCTGCCTGATGAAGCAAATACTGAACTGCCTCCACATCAATCAACATGTCAGCCAGTTTGTGCTGTATCGCCTGAAAAGAGCCGATTGGCCGGTCAAACTGAATCCGTTCCTTGGCATAGCTGCTTGTCATGTCCAAGACAGCCTGACACGCTCCGGACATCTCGGCACACTTGAGCACGGCAGCTCGCTGTAATATAAAATTCACTATATCCCAGCCTCTCCCGGTCTTACCCAGGATACTGTCTTCGGCTACCGCTACGCCATCAAAGCTGACCTTGAACTGACTGTCGCCACCTATAGTCGGAATGGCTTCTACCTTCACATTTGGCGTCCTGGAGTCCGCTATGAACAAGGTGATTCCGTCCTCAGGTCTTTCACCCTCTCCAGTCCTACCCACTACCAGGATATGATCAGCGACATGGGCATCACTAACAAAGAGCTTGCACCCCCGGAGAACATGATTCGTCCCCTCCAATGCAACACGAAGTTTTACCTCAGAAGCTCTATATCTGCCTGACAACTCGGCTAAAGCGAAGGTCCAGATAGCCTCGCCTCTAGCTATTTGCGGCAGGAACCTAGCTTTTTGCTCACTGCTTCCAAATTCGATCAGAGGCAGAGCACAAAGGGCAATGGTGGAAAAGAAGGGGCCCGGCAAGATATTCCTTCCCATCTCCTCCATCAAGATAACAAGATCCATGAAGCCCGCAGCCATGCCCCCATATTCTTCGGGAAACACGAGCCCCATCCAGCCCAGTTCTGCCATACTGCGCCACATCTGCGGATCATAGCCTTTTTCATCCTTATCCATCTCCCTGACCTTGGCTTTGGGACACTCCTTTGCCAGAAAATCTCTAGCCGAAATCCGCAGCATATCCTGCTCTTCCGTAAAACTGAAATCCATAATAGCTCCCTGAGAGAATCTACACTACGAAACCTCAATATGATTTGGGCAATCCCAGTCTAAATTGCGCAATGATATTCCTTTCGATTTCAGCAGTGCCGGCCGCAATTGACTGACCAGGAAATCCCAGATATGCACCCTGTATGGCGCCGCTGATTTCAGCCCATTCAGAATCAGGGTCAACCTGAGAATATACTCCCAAAATCTCCGCCCCAGTGACAGCCCCACGCTTCATCAGCTCATCACCCATTACCTTGTTCCTTGAAGACTCGTAGACAGGAATTTGGCCCTGGCTTATCCGCCAGGAAAGCTGGAAGGCGAACATCTTCAGCACTTCCAGATCGATAGCCAGATCAGCCAGCTTGGCACGAATCACAGGATTTTGAGACAACGGTTGGCCCTCGTACTCGGTTTGGCCGGCATACTTGGCTAGCTCTCCTAAAATCCACCTTAGGCTACCGTGGGCGGTAGGCGCTATGCTGCGCCGCTCAAAAGCCAGTGACTGCATAAGATAGTACCAGCCTTTGTTTTCCTCTCCAACCAAGTTGGAAGCTGGCACTCTCACATTGTCGAAGAACACTTCGTTGAAGTGATGCCGCCCATAATAGTTCAAAATAGGATTAACTGTAACACCCGGGCTCCTCATATCCACAATAAAGATACTGATGCCGTGGTGTTTCTTAGCGACATTAGGGTCTGTTCTGACAGCCAGCCAGCACCATCTTGCCCGGTGAGCAGCACTTGTCCACACCTTCTGCCCATTTATGATATAGTCATCTCCTTCCTTCACCGCACGTGTCCGAATGTTGGCAAAGTCTGAGCCAGCATTCGGCTCACTGTAGCCCGTGCACCAGATGCCATCTTCTTCGCCTGAGGCGATTAAAGGCAAATATTTTTGTCTCTGCTCTTCAGTCCCGAACATCATCAAGCAAGGCCCTACCCATTGTATTCCGCTTATGCCCATCCACGCCCCGGGTATACCCCAGTAGGCTATCTCCATTTCGTATACCGTTTGCTCAAAGAGAGAGGCACCACATCCACCATATTTCTCCGGCCAGCCCATTACGAGCCAACCACGTTGTGCCAGTTTTCTGGACATGGATACTTCGAATTCAAAATCTCTGAACTCCCCATCAACTAGCGTGCTCCGCACAAAATTCGGAGGTAATTCGGCTTCAGCAAACTTGCGAATTCCTTCCCTCAAGGCCAGCTCTTTTTCGCCCAGTCTAAAATCCATCATTATGTTCCCGAAGACTAATTACCAAAGAATAGCATATCCGCCCCCATTACACTGCGAACCATGACTCAAACAACAAAGCGCATCAGCCAGTCGGATAGATCGAATTCTAGCGATAACTGCTATTGCCTGGGCTTTCACACTACCAGCTAGAGCATAGCTGGCCACTAGCTCTCCACGCAGTTCTATAATCTCTGGCACTACTCCATCTACCGGCCAAGGTCGATGCCCCAGACCCATCAACAGCACCTCCCAAATCGTTTCCTACCACATTGGCCCTGTCCGACGCCAAACGCTGAGCTTCTCCCCAGATCCCCACACATCCGACAGCTCAAAATCCGGCAAATCTCCGGCGGTAACGGAGTCAACCGCTCGGCCTACATATACATGCCACTGGACACATTCAGTACGTGCCCTGTAATAAAAGCGGCATCATCTGAGGCTAGGAATAGAACGGGCTTAGCAGCATCTTCAGGCGTCATTGGCTTAACTTGCAGGAGCATCATATCCCTTATTTTCTTTGGGATACCGACTGCCTCTCCAGCCACTTCTTCTTGCTGCGCCTCTTTTTCTCTGGTCAACCGTGTATCTACAAAGCCGTAGGCAACAACATTGCAGGTAATACCAAATCGTCCCCATTCCCTGGCTACGGTTTTGGTCAGCCCGATAATACCTGCCTTAGCAGCGGAGTAGTTAATCTGGCCGACGTTTCCCATCAATCCGGCTACAGAGGCAACATTGATTATCCTGCCATTGTGCCCCGCCTTCGTCATATACTTCGAAGCTGCTCTGATACAGTTAAAAGTCCCCTTGAGACTAATGTCAACACATACGTCCCATTGCGCATCTGTCATCCTGATTATTAAAGCATCCCTGGTAAGGCCGGCATTATTGACTAAGACATCTATCTTGCCAAATTTCTCCACTGCCTTGTCCATGATTCTCTGACAATCCTCACGTTTCGTTACATCGCCAGCACAACCATCGCCTTCGCCCCCAGCGGCCTTAATTTCCTTCACCACTTCCATAAGCGGCGCCTCATCAATATCACTCACAAAAACAGCCGCACCCTCTTTAGCAAATAGTAGGGCATCAGCTCTGCCTATGCCCCGCGCCGCCCCCGTGATGACCGCTACCTTTCCATCTAGTTTTCCCATTTTTACCTCCTTGAACTTTGTTCTCCCGAAGACAGGGGATCGATTCAGTATTTCTAGAAAACCGATTCTAAATAGCTATAGAAACCAATACTCTCGCCTATTTTCCTTTCCCTGCTGGTAGGGCGACCAGAGCCGAGCCAGGCGTTGTTTTTTCTCCTTTCCCATTCTCCACCCAAATCTCACACTCAACAAGATGCTCACCCCCTTCTTCATATTTTTTGGTCACCTTGCCTTTACACCACCAAGTTTCGCCGTCACAAGGCTCTTCCATCGTCTTCATCTTCCGGGGATAATCCATACCGCGATACCGGCAGGACAATTTCTTGAGCTTCCCCTCGTCTCCAATCCAATCAGTCATCAAGTGCCCCAACCAAGCACGCTTAAGCGCACCATGTACAATAGGGGCACCCACACCCACAGCCTTGGCGAAATCATCATCATAATGCAAAGGGTTAAAATCCCCCGATGCCCCTGCCCATTGCACCAACATGCGTGTCGTAGCAATCTTCGCCAACGGTGTTATCTCAGTGCCTACTTCAATATCCTGATAACAAATTTGTTTAGCCATCTCTCCTCCAAAACGAAGCGGTCAGAAGCTAGAACTGTATTATTGTTGCCCAGCTTCTGAGCACCACATTGCCTTTTTGGTTCACAAAAGTGATCTCTACTGTGGTAAACATGGTCTTGCCCAGGCTGGTTTCACGCTCGGCTACCTTGGCAATTTTCGTTGTGGCAGTCAAGACATCGCCAGCGCCAATAGGCTCGACAAATTCGAACTCAACACCCCCATCGAGAATCCTCGCAGGTGCTCCAGCTTTCATAAGGGACGCCACCAATTTCTCCAGAGTACGTTCACCCTTGGCTGGCCAACCGGTGAAACCAGGAGGAGCCAATAGCCGACCGTACTTGGTTTTGCTGGCAAAATCCGGGTCATTGAACAGGGGATTGGGGTCACCTATGGCCTCTGCATACCTTTGGATTGCTCCTTCCTCGACCTTGAAAACCATAGTGTCCAAATTCACACCTATCAAGTTCCGCAGGGCATCGGTTATCAAACTGCCATCAGCCATAGCTTGCCTCCCAGATTTAGTTTATCTTACAATCCTACAGTAGAAACACTGATTATGCTCATGGGTGGAAAACCGCCTAGATTCTGAGTTAAGCCTAGCCTGCGATTCTTGATCTGCCGTTCCGCTAGCTGGACTTTGCCCTGCAACTGTCTGTACATTTCGTAAGGCATCGTCAGGCCGGAGGCTCCGAAATGAATAATCCATAGAAACCACTAGGCTATTGCTTCTCCAATTTTCCCCAGTCAAACAGGTTCTCGCCCCCTCTTCTTGCTCCTATGCAATCCCGAAGTTCATTTCTATCGTTCCTTTAAAGTCCTACGATAAACGCACTGATTACACACCGAGGAGGGAAGCCGCCAAGATTATGAGTGAGGCCAAATTTGGGGTTCTTTACCTGCCTTGGTCCACATTTTCCTTGAAGCTGTTTATACTCTTCATACATCATCCTAAGTCCGCTCGCCCCGATGGGATGCCCAAAGCATTTTAGACCACCATCAGTTTGGATTGGCTGCTCACCATCCAAGTTGAACCTGCCGGCATCGATATCTTCCTTCACCCTCCCCCTGGGACTGAACTGCAGGTCTTCCATAGTCACTGCCTCAGTGATGGAGAAGCAGTCATGAACCTCGGCCATGCTTATCTCCTCACGTGGGTTCTTTATCCCCGCCTCCTCATAAGCCTTAGCCGCAGCTCGAGTAGTAGTCTCAACATGAGTATAGTCGTAGTCGGTATACATCATCTCTTCTCCAGAACTGTCAGCAATTTGAAGAGCTTTAATATAGATAGGATCAGGTCGGAAATTCTTTGCCATGTCAGCCCGAACGACAATGGCTGCTGCAGCCCCGTCGCTCACTCCACAGCAATCATATAACCCCAACGGCCAAGCAACAATAGGAGCTTTCATTATGACTTCTACAGGAGCTTCCCTGCGAAGGTGGGCTTTTTCAGACAGAGTGCCATTATGGTGACTCTTTGACGATACTTTGGCAAGCATCAACTTGCCCTCCTCAGGGCTGAGCCCATACCTAGCAAAGTATCTCGTAGCCATCATGGCAAACATGCCTGGTGCAGTCATATTGGGGCTAAGAAGCGACTCGTATTTCCCGGCAGCACCAAGAGACATCTCGGGAAGCCCGCCGTAGCCAACATCCTTAAGCTTTTCAACACCAACTGCTAAAGCAACATCATAAACCCCCGAGGCAACTCCATAGCAAGCTCCCCTCAAAGCCTCGGAACCACTAGCACACATGTTTTCTACATGAGTGACCGGAATGAAGGGTAGTTTTAGGGCTTGAGCCAAGGGTAAACCGCTAACCCCTTGGTTAACTTCAGTGAACTGAGTGCCTACCCAGGCTGCCTGAATATCTTTTGGCTGTATTCCAGCATCATCAATACATTCGGTAAACGCTTCAACCATCAAATCCTCAGGGCCGGCATTCCAGCGCTCGCCAAACTTAGTGCAACCCATTCCTACAATGGCAACCTTATCCTTAATCGAACCCATTTCTTATCCCTCCTTTCGTTTATTGACTATTCCCTCGCAGGAATCGCTTTCCAGAAGTAGAAATAAGTGCCTCGCTTCTCATCAACGAACTTCCTTCGGAAGCTCATTTGCACAGGCATGCCTACTTTAAGGCTGCCTGGCTGACAGTCAGTCAGTTCAAAATTAAATCTTCCACCTCCGTCGAAGTCTATCATGCCATAGAGCGCAGGAGGATTGAGCGTGAACCCTAGATAATCTTCGGTGTAAGTAAAGAGCTGGCCCTTCTTATCAGAGAACCTGTACTCTTCCATCTCATCAATGGCTTTACAACTGGGATTGACACACACTCTTTGAGGAGGATACTGTGGAGTGCCACACTTCCTGCATCTCGAACCTACGAGGCCCAGGAGCGCCTTGCGGTTGCGCCAAGATAACGGTTTCTGGTCCCATGGAACTCCTGTTTCAGCTCTCATCCCCAAATCCACCGAACCTACATTGCGGAAACTAGCATATTTGGCATAATTAGTTAGCATATTCTTAGACGCCAAAGCCCCTTGAACACCTTTCCTTTTGCCTGTTAGATCGCCCACTTTTTCTGTAGCTCGGAACAATAAAGCATCACTCCCACTTCCCCAACTAGTAACAACAATATTGTCCCTTGGATTACTATCTTCGAGTGCTGCCGCAAGCAAAACCAGGGGATGCGCAGCGCCGCAGTTGCCTACGGTATCAAGCAAATGATCCTGAATCTGACCCGGTTCAAGCCCCAGGCGCTTTCCTATGCCAGCATCCTCTCTAGCATAAAGGCCGGGCAAAGCCAGCTTGCTTACATCTTTAGGGTTAAGACTGCATTTCTTCGCTAGTCCCAAAATAACTTCAGAAATAAATTTGGTATACGCTTCGTCTCTAACCCACCTATCCTCTGAGATCCTATCAAACCTGTCAAAATCCGCCATCCACCTATCAGCGAAATCATAAGAAAGAGAGTGTGCCTCCTGGAGCTCAGCAATCACATCGTCTTTCCCCACAAGAATGGCAGCAGCAGCATCCCCATAAGCTTGCTGCTGAGAGCTACCGGCTCTTGTTGGGCGACAGTCAGAAGCACAAACTAGAATTTTCTTAGCCGACCCAGCCTTGATGGCATCACAAGCAGCAACCAAGGCGGTAGTCCCTGCTTTCGTGGAACTGGTGAAATCAGCAGTTCTTATATCGGGTCTCAAGTCGAGAGCGGTAGCGACAATTGCTGCGTTCTGCCTTACTTTGTAAGGTAGACTAACACTGGCAAAATATACGCCGTCAATTGTGTTCCTATCAATCCCCTTCAGGGAATCCATAGCTGCGTTCACTGCCATGGTAAGGCTATCTTCATCGTAGCTAGCTACTGCCTTCTCCCCGGGCAAAAGAGCAACTGGATTAAGCCATCCCATTGCCTCGTAGATGACTTTCCGGTCTATCCGATACCACGGTACATAAGCTCCATAGGAAGTTATTCCTATCATTCTTCCCTCCTGTAATGAATTTCTGGCGTAGCTTTCACTTCTCCTATTTCTTCTCTGACAAAAGTTACCGCGCGGTGGTTACGGTTATGTAGAAAAAATCGGGACAATTAAAACCCAAAACAAGAAATTTGTCAATGCAAGCAATTCGTCAAGCCGAGCGACAGCGAAAGGCAAAAAGTCGAGAAGAGAACTCCGCCAGTACGTTCCTCAGCAAAACGGGGACTTTGGAACAGGTAAACAAACGGTTGTTAGTCAAACAGGTAGCAGCTTTATTGAAAGCATATTGTCAGGCAATTTCACATAGGCCGACGACCGAGGAGGTTTCGGGAGCTGGTAAGAACTAGATTCTTTGCTGTCTTAGAGCAACATTGCCTCAAGCCCAATAGACTATCTTTGCCTCATAGAAAGAGCACTTCAATCAGGCTTCCTGCCAAGGTAGCATCGACGGAATGGGTTGAAGTCCATCCTGTTCTCCGTACACAGATAGACGCTCTCGAGGTCAATATATAGCGAGAGGCTCAGATCGTTCGGCCTGTTGTCTATCCACCGAAAAAAATTCCCTGCAGTTCACTTTTGAGCCTTAGGATAGTTCATTTCTCAGTTTCTCTTGACAGCCCTGACACCGTTGAGAATGAACCGATAACGAGATATTGTCGTAAGTACCGGTCAGTACCTGTACCATATTTCGCTACCTGGATATACCGCCAAATAATGAGGGAACCAAGTTCCTTTTGATACTTGACGGTTCGTTGCCAGAGTTGTACCATCAACTCCGCAGCGACTGGGATCAAACTCACCCACCACCCAATAGTAATTGAATTAACGAATTGAGCAGGGGCATATTGTGAACATTGGCAGCGGCATAGAGGATAACATCAAGAGATTCGGCGAATATGAAGCCCTCTATTTCGAAGGAAGATGGTACACAAATGTTGAGATAAATCGCAACGCTAACCTGTTGGGGAATGGGCTCAAAGGACTTGGTATAAATAAAGGAGACCGCGTGGCGGTGCAGATGCCTAATAGTCCGGCGGTGCTTTCCGCTTTTCCTGCCATATACAAGATAGGTGCTGTTGTTGTCCCCTTGAATCCCCTGCTGCGGCCCGACCAGGCTGCCTACATATACCGTGATTGCGGAGCCAAGGCTATCCTCACCACCTCAGATTTTGTGGGCAGGGTACTAGACGCCCAAAAGCAAGCCCCAAACCTGCAATATGTAATACTCACAGAGGGCGACGACGTTCCTGGAACTATTTCATACTACAATATTATGTCAACTAGCTCCCCTCAACTGCCGATTGAACAGACCGATAATGACGATGTCGCGGCCCTAATGTACACCGCTGGCACCACAGGACCACCCAAGGGTGTAGTGCATACCCATTACTCACTTTACACCAATGCCCTATTCTTCTACGAATACATCCTGATCCATCGCCCCGTGACTTTACAATTAGACAGCCGCGCGCTTAATACCAGGACGCTTGAATTTAATGAGTTCGCTCAACTAGTTTCCGGTGTAAATCGAGCGATGGTCAGCTTGGGAGTGCTTCCTCTATCACACTCCTATGGCATTGCTTTCAGTAACACCGGCAACTTCGTAGGCGGAAAGACAATTCTGTTGCGGTGGTGGAATGTCGAAGAAGCACTGAAAGCCATTCAGACATTTCGGGTCACCCAAATAGCAGCGGTTCCGACCATGTACATTCAGATGCTAGAATCCCCTGAGCTGGATAAATACGATTTAAGTTCGCTTGAGGATTGCCAATCTGGGGCAGCACCACTGCCTGTAGAAGTAGCCTTGAAGTGGAAGGAAAAGGTGGGAGCGGATATCCGAGAGGGATGGGGCCTAACCGAATCAGGAGCCACCACCGCAGGGCAACCTGGTAATCTTCCACCCAGATATGGCTCAATTGGCAAGTCCCTGCTAAAATGCAACACTATGAGAGTTTTCGACGAGAGGGGGCAAGAACTTCCACCGCGCCAGCAAGGTGAACTGGTGGTCAAAGGGCCCACACTGATGAAAGGTTACTGGAACCTGCCTGAAGAAACGGCCAAAACCATAAAAGACGGCTGGCTTTATACCGGCGACATAGGATATGTGGACGAGGATGGCTATTTCTACATCACCAACCGCAAGAAAGATATCATCATCAGAGGTGGAGAAAACATATCACCAGCGGAAGTTGAGCAGGTTGTTATGCAGCACCCAGCAGTCGCGGAAGCAGGAGTGGTGGGCATCCCTGATGCCGTATACGGGGAAGAAATAAAAGCTTTCGTCGTCACAAAGCCGGGCAAACGTGTAAATGGAGATGAGCTAATCGCGTTCTGCAAAGACCGCTTGCCCACGTCCAAGTCGCCAAAAAAGGTGCACTTCATGAAATCACTGCCCAAGAATATTCTAGGTAAGGTACTAAGAGCAGAACTACGCGACCTCGGCTAATTCTCAGTAGCGTGACAGTAAACGAAAGGGAGGGATATGCCATTGCTTGAACTGAAATTTGATAAGACGAAATGCGCCAACTGCAAAGCCATCAGCTGCCTTGTCAAGTGTCAATATATGGATCTCAAAGACAAAGCCAAGGCAAAGAAGGAATGGCAGAAAGTAATCAACGGGGAGGACTCTTTTGTACTGGAGGCATGCACCACATGCTATGCCTGTGAGGAATACTGCCCATTTAAGAACCACCCATTTTACATGATTGTGGAACGCCAAGAAGAGAAGGGCATATTGCCAGCGCCGCGGCCTATCGTAACCATGTGGATTAACCAATGCGAGCCTGTTGGCAGGTTCATGGTGGGTAAGATTGAAGAAAGGGCCCTGTCATACTGTTTCCTGCCACAACTCAATGCCCTAGTTGGGGGCAAGCTTTTTGAGAATATCGCCCACTCATCGTTTTTCGGCCAGGAGTTTTTCTGCAATGTTGTCTATTTACACTATGCTAAGATGTCGGTAATCAAAGACCGCCTCTCTAAGGTAATAGAAAACATCGCCAAGCTTGGGATGAAGGAGGTCATCTGCCTTCACGACGAATGTTATGGTGCCTTCACATCGCTTGCGCCAGCCTATGGCATCGAAGTACCGTTCAAACCTGTCCATTACTATGAATTTCTGTACAATAGGCTAAGAGAACTCAAGGATGAGATAAAACCGCTGAACGTGAAGGCGGCCTACCAGCGAAACTGCTCAGCTCGGCTTAGCCCGCAAACGGATCACTTTGTGGATGATATATTCGGGCTAATCGGGGTTGAGCGAGTACCACGGGAATATGACCGCGAGAATGGCCTGTGTTGTGCCGAGATAATCAGGATGGCAAGAGGACCGGCAATGGCAGATGAATTACAGAAGAAGAACATAGATGATATGTTGAAATTCGGAGCTAAGTATTGCGTGTTTAACTGTCCGGCCTGCTACGATTCGCTGGCCGAGAAGGTCATCAAAGCTGGAATGGATCCAATCCATATGATTGACCTATGCAGGCTGGCGCTGGGTGAAGAGCGCGGGCAGAGACCGCCTGTGGAGGGTATGCCAGCCCTTCAAGTTGCAATGGAGGGTAAATAGTATGAGTGAGGTATATGATGCCCTGCAAAAAATAGTCGGCAACAATTACGTTTCTAACCAAGCAGAGGAGCGCTACTTCTACGGCCGGGACCCGGGTCTAATGCCGCCGCATGAGCCGGATTATGTGGTGATGCCGAAGACCACCGAGGAAGTACAGGAGATAATAAAGCTAGCAAACAGGGAAAAGGTACCGATAACCCCCAAGGGCGGAGGGTTGGCATTAACTGGACTGGTGATCCCGCTCAAAGGCGGAATCGTGATGGACTTAAAGAGAATGGATAGGATTCTAGAGGTAAATGAGAAGGCCAGTTATGCAGTCGTTGAAGCCGGTGTTACCCATGGTGCATTGAAAAGTTATCTGCAAAAATACCACCCTCGGTTACGGCATAGCATACCAGACTCACCCGCCATAGCGACTATAGCAGCCAACGCAGTCATACATGGGCAGGGACGCTTGTCACAGCAGCGAGGCTTCAATTCAGATATGGTCAGTGGACTGGAGGTTGTGCTGGGAACGGGCGAGATTTGCCGAATCGGCTCCTGTGCCGTGTCCTCGAGTTGGTTCTCAAAAGGACCTCCGTTACCTGACCTGTCCGGATTATTCCTGGGCTGGTTCGGCAGCACGGGCGTCATCACGAAACTAGGGATAAAGCTTTACCCATGTAAGAAAATCAGAGATGTCATGCTATTCCTGACGGATAAGGCAGACCTGGTACCTGAAATCATACGAAAGCTTGCCTATACCGAGATGATAGAGGACATAGTTGTGACGGCTCAGCCGCTTCCACTAAGGTTCAAAGGGAATTTCTACATACTGCTGTATATCACAGGGGACTCAGAGGAAGAAATTGAGTTTAAGAAAAAAATGGCCTGGGGGGCGCTCCTGGTGTATTTCGAAAGCAGGGATGGCGGATTTGTCAGTGTTACCCCGGACATGAAGCCGGCGTTCTTAGCCATGCCGTCCAAAGATACTACTAGGTTTGCTGACGTAAGCAAGGGGGGTGGGTTCGAGTATAGCGGTCCAATTGCTCCAATCGACAAATATCCACCGTATCTAGAAAAACTGGAGGAATTGGCTGCAAAGTACAAGCTCTTTTATTCTTCGGCAGCAAGGGTTATCGATGGGGGTCACTCTATGATGTTCTCTTTCTCTTATACGTTTAATCGAGCCAATCCTGACGAAATGAAAAGGGCCAAGGCAGCCCTGGATGAAGCAGCCAAGTTTGCTCTGGAGGAAGACGGGGTCATCTGGAAGCCAAATATAGATGAGCAACGAATGGTCATGGAAAAGATGGATCCAAATACACTGAAGGTCATGACAAGTATCAAGCATCTTCTTGATCCCAACAGAATCATGAATCCGGGAAATTGGGAGGCCAAATGATTCAACAAAAAGACTACGCGAGCCAGATCCACAGGTGCTTCAGATGCGGCTACTGTAAATTTCCTACTGACTACTCTAGCTTCAATTGCCCATCCTACATGAGGTTCCGCTTCGATACCTACTCCACTGGTGGAAGGCTATGGCTCATCAATGCCTGGTTAAGAGGTGAAGTCGAGTGGTCGGAGCACCTCGCTGAGATCCTTTACGCCTGCACAACATGCAAGAACTGCGCCGAGCAATGTCCAATGAAATTCGCTCCTGATATTGTCGACTGGATAATTGGAGCCAGGGGCGATATGGTTGAGAAAGGGAAAATACCACCTCGCGTATCACGCTTTTTTGAAGCTGTTTATGGCTACGGAAATCCCCTGAAGCTGCTGAGGAGCGACCGGAGCGCCTGGGCTAATGGCACGAAAACATATGCACCTGGCGATGAATATCTTTTGTATGTAGGGTGTCTGGGTTCGTACGATGAGAATGCACAGAAAATGGCCAGGAGCCTTGTTCACGTGCTCGAGACAGCCGGAGTCTCCTTCGGAATATTGGGTAACGATGAGGAATGCTGCGGCAACGAAATCTATCTGCTGGGTGAGATGGGCCTGTTTCAAGCGCTGGCTGAGAAGAACTGCCAGCAATTCAAAGAGCTTGGTGTCAGAAAGATAGTCACGCTTTCCCCGCACGCTTATAACACGATGAAAAACAACTATCCCGCGTTCGGTGGAAGCTTTGAATTATGCCACTATACCCAGCTCCTGAATGACTTGATTAAAAAGAATAAGATAAGACCTTCACAAGCTAAAGCGAAAATTACCTATCACGACCCTTGTTTCCTCGGGCGGTATAATAATATCTATGACGAGCCGAGGCAGATATTGCAGAGTATTCCCGGCCTTGAGCTGGTGGAGATGGAGCAGAACAGGAGAGACGCCTTCTGCTGTGGCGGTGGCAGCGGTAATTTCATTAACGACTTTTTGGCCGGCAGCAGGGATAGCCCGGCACGGGTCAGGGCCAGAGAAGCCTACGAAACCGGAGCCGATACTTTGGCAGTTGCCTGCCCCAGTTGCCTGACCATGCTCATCGATGGTGTGAAAGCAGAAGACCTGGATGATAAGCTGGCTGTCAAAGACATTTCACAGATTTTGGAAAAGTCATTGTCTGCCAAATAGGCCCTGAATGCCAGCTTAGAGAATCAGGTTCTGCAAGCTGCCTATTATTAGCGCTGCCGCTATCATTATTCCAACAGCTTTGAGCAAGCCCCTTGCCCCTAGCTCCCGAGCCAATATCACAAAGGTAGCTACACAAGGGAAGAACATAGCCAGAACCGTACTGCTGATAACCAGTTGCTTGGCAGTTAGAGCTAAGGGAGCTAACATGCCCATAGCCACATCCTTACGCAGAAAGCCAACGGCCAGGGCTGTAATTGTATCCTTGGGCAGCCCCCACAGCCCCGTCAATACCGGGGCAGTAATATTGGCAATGGCATCAAAAACTCGCAACCAGTATAGGACGTTTACCACTAACACGGTGCCGAGGACTATAGGCAAGGCTTCCTTAATAAAGCCAGACACCCGTAGCCATAGCTTTTCACCAATGACCCGCCACGGAGGCAAGCGATAGGGGGGGATCTCCACCAGAAGTTCCGGGTTGAACCCTTTGACGGCGCGATTAAGGATTAGCCCTATGATAACCCATGATATGAACAGGCTCCCATAGACCATAGCGACGTATTCCGGCCCACCACCCATCTTGGGGTCCCCCACCAGCCCTATTATCATAGCGTGCAAGGCAGCGCAAGGAACACCAATAGAAATCAAAGTCGCGGCAATGAATCTTTGTTTACGGCTCTCCAAAATACGGGTCGCCATAACCGCAGGCACATTACATCCAAAGCCCAGAATGGTGGGGATGATGGCATAACCGTGTAGCCCCAACCGGTGCATTATAGTGTCCATCAGTACCGCCAGGCGGGGCAGGTAACCAACATCTTCCAGTATTCCTAATGCCAGATAAAAAGCGATGATATACGGCAACACCGCAACAAGGGGGATGTAAAGTCCAGTGCTAAGCAAGCCGAAGGACTGAGAAGGGTCAATTTCTCCCCCAATAAGGTTACCTATCAAGACGCTGTGCCAGAGACTCCCTGGCCCTAGAGCCAAGCTCAGCTTCATTAGCAGCGGGGTCCACAGATTTTCAAAGAGGGGCTCAGCCACATAGCCAATTATTCCTTCGCCAATGAATCGGACAAACCAGAAGGTGGCAAAAAGGACCAGCAGGGCGATAAATATGCCGCCTACCCGATGACTGCTGGCATCTTCCAAATGTTCATACCAGCGATGGTGGCGATGGCTCAACGATTGCACCTGGCTCACGATGTCACCCACCCTCGCCCACCGCTCATCGCTATTAGAATAAGTACGGGCGTTTTTGGGCACCTTTGCCTCGGGAAGACGCCTCACTAATTCCTTTACTCCCTGTCCGGTAACGCCCACCGTGGGTACAACTGAGACTCCGAGAAGTTCTTCCAGCCTGGCAGCATCAACATTTATACCTCGATGCTTAGTGTCATCCCACATGTTGAGGGCAACTATTACTGGAGTCTGCCTTTCCAGCAACTGCAAGGTTAGATTGAGGTTTCGCTCGAGATTGGTGGCGTCGGCGACATTTATTACCAAGTCTCCTTCTTTGAGCATCTCCACAGCCACTTCTTCCGCCTTAGAGCCTGGTTCAAGAGTATAGCTACCGGGGACATCGATAATTTCAGCCCGCTCCTCCCCCAGCTTCAAATACCCTCTGGTGAACCCCACAGTGGTGCCGGGATAGTTGGAAGCGATAATATGTGTACCGGTAAGTCGAGAAAAAAGGGCGCTTTTGCCCACGTTGGGATTACCCACAAGCAGGATACGCATCATCTTGGGAAGCTCACAGCGGATACTTACCTGTTTCGACTATTATTTTCCGGGCCATGCCAAAACCAACAGCCACCTGGCCATTATTCACCCTGACTATGACCGGGCCGCGAAATAGAGCAGAACTTAGCTTGGTCACTTTCTTTCCTGGCCTGATACCCAAAGCATCCAGACGCTGAATCAAGCCATGTCCTCCCAGAACCCCAACCACAATGCCTGTCTGCCCAGTCCTCATCCCAGCCAGGGTCAGTTGTTCGTTTTGATACATGGTCATGGTCTATCTCCTATCTCTAATAAGTTAGATTTGCCTAACTTACAGGTTCAAAAAAATTTGCCGTTTCTATTTCCCTTTCTTTGCACTTCTCTTCGAGCAATCTTGAGGGAGTTCCCCATGCTCTAAATAATATTCATACCTACTAGGGAAATTAGCACTTCCCAGGGGACAGGCCTCTATGAACTCCACAAACTTTGCCAGTCTCTCCATACTCAAGGGGCTAATGACGTGCTCAATCTTGCAAGCATCTTCTTCCGCAGTTTCCCGGTTAATGCCCAGAGCTTGCGCAAAAAAACGGGCCAACGCCTCATGGCGGTAAATCACATCGCGGGCAACCTTATCGCCTTCGGGAGTGAGCTCTATGTGGCCATATCTCTCATGCTCCACAAGCTCCCGTTCTGAGAGTTTTTTCAAGGCGGAGGTAACACTGGGCATCTTAACTCCCAACATTTCGCTGATCTGCTTTACTCTTACCACTTTCCTCCCTTCACCGAGGTTAGCTATCGCCTCAAGATAATCTTCCATGCTGGCGCTCTGCTCTCTTTGTGCTTCTTGTTTTACCATCGTCTACCTCCCAATTGTTAGACACGTCTAACAATCATAACTTAAGTCGTTTCGCCTGTCAAGCCTTTTTTCTGGAGAGGATTTGAACCTCCGACCTCATGGTCCCAAACCATGCGCGCTAGCCGCTGCGCCACACCCCGTATAGCTAAGTATTATAGTAGGTAAGGACAATTGAAGCAATCAATCCTACTTATTAGAAGAAATCAAGCTGAAAAACAGGTTATCTTTGCCTTGAGCTGGGCGTATGCTTCATCTACGTGCTCTTGAATTCTTTGAATGTCTTCCTCCAGTAAATGACGGAACCGGCCTTGTGGCTTCAAGTATTCCCCAACTGGCTTAAGCTTGGGCCGGTCAACATTCAATTTATACCGGCCATTCTCTACTTCATAGAGTGGGAAAATACCAGTCTCTACGGCAAGCCTACCTATTTTGATAGTCAAATTGGTGGGGGATCTCCAGCCCGTAGGGCAACAAGACAGTATATGTACATAAGCCGGCCCTTCGACTTCCCCACCCTTTTTGACCTTGTTCATTAAATCAAAAGGATAGCTAGGACAGGCTGTGGCTACATAAGGTATGCTATGGGCCACGGCTATTTCAGGCAAGTTCTTTTTCCAGGTAGTCTGGCCAATGCTGAACTTGCCCGCAGGCGCCGTGGTAGTCGAAGCTCCGTAAGGGGTAGCACTTGACCTCTGGATACCTGTATTCATATATGCTTCGTTATCGAAACAGAGATATAGAAAGTCGTGCTTCCTTTCGAAGGCTCCAGACAAAGCCTGCATTCCTATGTCGCTCGTCCCCCCGTCTCCGGCCACAGCCACGCATTTGATGTCCTTCTCAGGTATCTTGCCTTTCTTCATCAAAATCTTTAACCCTGCTTCTATGCCCGAAATCTCAGCGGCGGTGTTCTCAAACAACGTGTGTATCCAGGGGACTCTCCACGATGTGAGAGGAAGTGGCGAAGTGCAAATCTCTATACACCCGGTAGCATTGGCAATTATTACATTCCTTCCCAAGGCTTTGCAGGCCAGCCTCAGTGCCAGAGCTTCGCCGCAGCCAGTACAAAAACTATGCCCCTCAGCGACAAATTCATCTGTGGTCACATGTCTCTTGCCAAATTTTATGAATTCCCCCTCCATCTTTTACCCCCTTATTCCTGTTACCTTCCCTCGTATCCCCACTGTCTCAAATAACTCCTTCGATCCCTTCTCCGCAATCTCTCGACCCCGGTCAATAACATACTCAAAATCCTTTACCGACATGTCCCTCCCACCCAGACCACCTACGAGACTGACAACACTGGGCCTCTCCTTTTGATTGTACAAGGCGGACCTAACTTCCGAGCAAACTGGCCCTCCAGGACCTCCGAAGGAGATACATCGATCGAAGACTATGAGAGTTTCCACATCCCTTACCGCCTGGCGAAGCTCCTCGAATGGGAAAGGCCTCCAGAGACGCAAATTGACAAGCCCTACAGATTCCCCTTGGTCCTGCTTTGTATCTATGGCAATCTTTGCTGTCTCACTGAAACTCCCCATAGTCAGAAGCAACGTTCTGGCTCTTTCTGTCTTATAGAGCTCAACCGGCTGATAATAACGGCCAAACACATCCCCGAATTCTTTGAAACCTTGAATTATCACATCCTTAGATTTCCTGAGCGCTACCTCTTGAGCTATCTTCGTTTCTGCATATATATCAGGGGGACCAAAAGCTCCGTGGGTCATGGGCTCGTCAGGGTTTAAGGCAAAGGGGTATTGGAACCCTGGCAGAAATCTATCCACTTCTTCTTGTTCTGGCAAGATAACTGGCTCTGTTACGTGTGACAGATGGAATCCATCAAAATGAACCATTACCGGGAAAAGGACTCTGGAATCTTCACCGACACGAAAGGCCCAAAGGGTCATATCAAACGCCTCTTGGTTGTTCTGGCAAAATACCTGGATCCAGCCGGTGTCTCGGACCGCCATAGCATCGGAATGGTCTCCCCAAACGCTCAGGGGTGCAGAAAGAGCTCTGTTGCATATTGTCATGACGAGGGGATATCTCATAGACGAAGCAACGTAGACAACTTCATGCATGAGTTCCAAGCCTTGACCTGCGGTGGCAGTAAAAGTCCTTGCGCCTACCGCCACGGCTCCAAGGCAAGCACTCAGGGCAGAATGCTCCGACTCCACAGGTATGTAAGCTGCGTTCAACTCACCATCAGCCACCATCTCAGCAAGTCTCTCGGGGATATGCGTCTGAGGTGTTATAGGATAGGCAGCAACGACATCAACATCAGCCATCCTGGCTGCCTCAGCAGCAGCATGCGATGCCTCTAACCCCACTCTTTTGCTCATTTCTCTTCCTCCTCTGTCATAGTTATGGCTCCTGCAGGGCATATGTCAGCGCAGATGCCGCAGCCTTTACAGTAGTAAAGGTCAGCCTCGTAGTAGCCCTCCTCAGAGGGCTTAATGGCGGCGTCAGGACAATAGATCCAGCACAGGGCACACTTAGTACATTTCTCCTTATCCAGTATGGGCCTTTCTGTCCTCCAGTCACCTGTCTCCCGAACGCTAGCATTTCCCACCTCTGTTACGATATTGCCAACTTCCATATCCTTCCAGGCGAAATCAGCCCCCGTTTTTAGCTTTTTCTCCGTCATCTCTTACTCCTCTAGCACAGTCTCTTTGTAAGCTCTTTTCATGGCCTCGATATTTCCCTTGGCCCGCGCTCCAAATCGTTCATGTAACTGCTCAACCATGGAATCGATCTTCACGGCCTCAGTAACCCTTAGCAGCGCGCCTATCATAGCAGTGTTAGTGATAGGTATTCCGATAGTCTCTTTAGCGATTATCGTAGCGTTGACTGCAGCCACAAGCCACTTATATCCAAATTCAGACTTGAGTTCAGTAGGTGACTTCCTGGAGTTGATTATGATTTTACCATTCTTCTTAAGCCCTGAGGTTACGTCAACCGCATGTAACAAGCCTGGGTCGAGCACGACCACCAGATCAGGTTCGTCGATAACTGTCCTGGTCTTTATGAACTCATCGCTTATCCTCAGAAAAGCAAGTACCGGCGCTCCTCTTCTTTCAGGTCCAAAGCTAGGAAATGACTGTGCGTATTTTCCTTCGCTTATGGCGGCACGAGCAACTAGTTCTGCCGAAGTCACCGCCCCCAGCCCTCCTCTGCCATGCCATCTTACTTCAAGAAGCTCTGCCATAACACAACACCCCCTTATTGTACAGAGAGGCAGTTCACTTTTGATTTCCGGTTCAGTTTCGGCTATTCTTGTAGCTGCCTGACCTGTCAGGCTCTTATCTTCTCATCATTGCCAGCACCCGAAAGGTATACGGCAATCCCGTACCCCAACGAGATTGCTTTGGCTGGCTTCGCCAGCTTCACAGTAATAAACTGGGCCCGAATCAACCGGGCAACCAAGTTTCTAAACAGCCCACTCACAAAGTGCCCCTGAAGGGACTCGAACCCTTGCACCTGGCTCCGGAGGCCAGCGCTCTATCCTCTGAGCTACAGGGGCCAAAGGTGCGAGAAACAACATAAGATGGTAACACAGGATGACAGTCCATTCAATGCCCACTAGCGCCGATGCTTTGACAGCTATCACTAGGGTATTGTATCATCACACGAACTGTGCCAAACAAGAGTGGGAGGAATGATGTCCGGAACCGAGTTCCTCAGACGTGAGGCCATACTGGTACCCATGCCGGGAGTGATAGCTTTCAGTCCGGTTACAGTGGCAGGAGTTCTACTAGACAAGCCAATGTCTGTTCTGTCAGGCGGAAGATCAATCCTATGATAGCTGCTTGCGGCATTTCTCCTTTCCCCATGTTGTCCCATGTAGTGAAGCAACTAGGACTGGAGTGCACGGTGTCGGAGTCAATACGGCCGGCCAAATCGCCTCAGTAATGTCTGGCGAAGTCAAGCTGCTGCTCGTCCCTATGTTCAGTTGATGTGACGTATCATGTCTCGAGAAAGAAATTGGCACAATCTAAGCGTAAGCGAAGCTATTGAGTCGCTAAACTCAGGCCTTCAGGGGTTAACCAGAGACGAAGCCGAGCGCCGTCTAGGCCAGTTCGGTCCAAACGAACTGGTGGAGAAGGAAAAAACCCGTCCCTGGCTGCTTTTTCTAGGGCAGTTCAAGAATTTTCTCATAATTATTCTTTTGGTGGCTGCTGTTATCTCTGGGGTACTGGCGCTCACGGGCGAGGGAGATGTCTGGGAGCCTATTCTTATTGTAATCATCGTCTTCTTCGCTGCGGGCTTTGGTTTTGTTCAGGAACACCGCTCGGAAAAAGCTATGGAGGCATTAAAACAGATGACTGCCCCTACCGCCACTGCAATACGAGACGGGGAGGAAGAAAGAATCCCTGCCAGAGATTTAGTTCCTGGAGACACAATCTTGCTGCAAACCGGTGACCGCATCCCCGCTGATTCTCGTCTCACTGAGGCAGTTAACCTGAAGATTGACGAAGCACCCCTCACCGGAGAATCTGTTGCGGTGAATAAAACGACCCAGACTATCTCCGGTGATGTACCTGTAGCCGATAGAAGAAACATGGCATATATGGGCACTACTGTGGTCTACGGTAGAGGTAAGGCGATGGTGACTGGCACAGGCATGGCCACAGAGTTTGGCAAGATTGCTGGTATGCTCCAGGAGGTAAAACCACCACCGACACCACTGCAGGTCAGCCTGAATAAGATAGGCAAGATATTGGGAATTGCCTGTTTAGCCATCTGCGTTGTTGTAGCTGGCGTGGGGATTATCGTTGGTACGTTTAGTCATATCCTGGAAGCCTTTATCTGGGGGGTTAGTCTAGCTGTGGCTGCTGTGCCTGAAGCTTTGCCTGCCGTGACAACGATCTGCCTTGCCCTGGGCGTACAAAGGATGGTCAAACGCAATGCTTTATTGCGCCGTCTGCCAGCCGTGGAGACTTTGGGCTGCACCACCTTCATTTGCTCTGATAAGACTGGGACACTGACCCAAAACGAGATGACGGTGCGCAAGATCTACGTTACTGGCAAGACAATAGACGTAGATGGTGTAGGCTACGAGCCTGAGGGAGGTTTCCATCTCAAGGGCACAGAAATCACCCCACAAAGCGAACCTGACTTACTTATGCTGCTTCGAGCAGGAGCATCATGCAATGATTCGCGCCTTACTAATGCTGATGGACTCTGGCAGGTCCGGGGAGACCCTACTGAAGGAGCTTTAGTGGTAGTCGCTGCCAAGGCAGGAATAAAGGGGGAGGAATTAGCTGTTCGCCGCATAGCCGAAGTCCCCTTCTCTTCGGAGAGAAAAATGATGACCACCATTCATGACACCACGCAGGGGGTGGTGGCATACTCTAAGGGAGCGCCTGAAGTCATCTTAGATTCCTGCACTCGCATCTATTCCGAAGGCGTAGAGCGAGAGCTTACAGAGCAAGATAGGAGAAGAGTGCTTCAAATAAACCAGGAGATGGCTGCGGGGGCTTTGAGGGTCCTTGGTCTGGCATATAAATACTTGCCAGGTAAAAAGCAAGGCAGTGGAGTGGCAGAGGGGGCAGAGAAAGAGATGACTTGGTTGGGTTTGGTGGGCATGATTGACCCACCACGGGAAGAAGTGAAGGGGGCCGTAGCACTATGCAAGCAAGCCGGCATTGAGTCCGTTATGATTACCGGCGATCATAAACTAACTGCCGAAGCCATAGCCAAAGAACTGGGCATGCTGAGAGAAAACGACATGGCTCTCAGTGGCAGTGAGCTAGACAAGATGAGGCCAAACGAGCTAAGCGACGCTGCGGAAAAAATCAAAGTGTATGCTCGTGTTTCGCCAGCGCACAAAATGCGGATTGTAGAAACTCTGCAGGGCAAGGGACATGTTGTGGCTATGACAGGCGATGGGGTGAATGATGCTCCGGCTTTGAAGAAAGCTGACATTGGTGTAGCTATGGGCATCACCGGGACGGACGTGAGCAAAGAAGCCGGAGCTATGATATTGACCGACGATAATTTTGCCTCCATCGTGGCGGCAGTAGAGGAGGGCAGAAATATCTTTGCTAATATAAGAAAGTATCTTATCTACCTTCTCTCCTGCAATATTGGCGAGGTCTTGCTGATGCTGATAGCGTTTGTTATCGGGACGGCGAGTGGATTGTACAAAATTGTGCCTCTGGTAGCTCTACAGATTCTAATAGTCAACCTAGTTACTGATGGCCTGCCAGCACTGGCTTTAGCAGTAGAGCCCGGTGACCCCGATGTGATGCAGCAGCCCCCGCGTGACCCTAGAAAGACTGTTTTTGATCGTTCTATGGTGGGCTGGATCTTAGGAATGGGCTTGTGGGTTACGGTCGCTACACTGGGAGTATTCTTCTGGGCGCTCAATTCAGGAAGGAGCCCCATAGAAGCCCAGTGCTTGTGTTTTGCCACTCTGGTTCTTGGAGAACTTTTCCGATGCTTCGCGTGTCGGTCCGAAAGATACTCTCTATTTCGCATTGGTCCCTTCAGCAACAAGTGGCTTCTGGCAGCAGTCGCTTCGAGTGTGGTCATTCTTCTGGCCGTGGTTTACCTACCTTTCCTCCAGGGTCCTTTCCACACTTACCCTATGACCCTGCAAGATTGGGGAATAGCAGTACTGGCGGGAGCAACAAACCTAATCATAGCGGAAGTAGCCAAGCTTATCATGGCACGGCGAACTCGTCTTTCTGCCAAGGTGGTATAACAGCCGCTAGTAGAGGTGACCGAGTGGTTTATGGTGCCGCTCTCGAAATTTGTCAGCGGTTGTCACGAGCGATCACTCTACATTCAAATTAGAACTTCTGTGTCAATCACCCAAAACCCATTTTGTTCGGGAAATACCAACTGGCAACGACCAGTTTCATTATGTCTATTAGCAAATTGTTAGCAAAAATGCTTCTTGTAAGGTCTTCATGTGGCTTATTACCCTTGCAGTGTCTTGGTCTTCCCACCCAATCTTGAGGCTCGCCTCAGCCAGAACCTGTCTGGAAAGCCATTATCAGATGGCAAGAAAGCAAAGCAGTAGCATGAATGGCCTCCTGATGTCGCGCGGAGGTGCCAGGATATGCAGCAACTTCTTCAAAACGGGGCCGGATACCCGGTTACACTCACTGGTTAGGGAGTGCGCTATGGCTTCGTTATTACAGCTGAGTATAGCCATGACCTTCAGATATCTCTAGACTTGATGTCCCGATATGCGTCCTCTATTGCTTCCTGTCTGTGTTTTCCTGTCTGACAACACGGTTTAGCCGCTCCTGAACTGCTATTCCATACTCTCGCAGCCAGGCAGCCATTATTTCTGCCACAGGAACGTCAACACGGTGGCCATGGTCCTTCACGTACTCAATCTGTAATTTCCCATCGGAGTTATGGGAGTGCAATAAGGCATGGTGTCGGCCGTCGAACTCGACAGGAATGATCCGGTGTTCACGGCACATTTTCAGGTCGAAAGCCGGTGTAGCTTTGACCCACTTCTTACCTATATGTAGCTCGGCGTAGCCGTGATAGCTAAACAGGTTAGTCCCCATGACCTCAAGTAATCTGGGCGAAACGAGGTAGTTTCGAATGTCGGCGAAGTGCAGGCGTGCTGGTATGCCTACAGCTCGGGCAAAGGCAGCCAGGACCGCCGCCTTCTCGACACAAAATCCCACTCTTCTCTTCAGTGTCTCACTCGCCCGATAGCATTCAAAGATCTCAAGTGGCACAAGAGGATTATATTCAATCTCGTCCCTCACCCAGTAGAAGAGATTTTTTGCTTTGGCTGCAGTATCATTGGCACCCTTTGTTAGATTACATGCTTTCTCTGTTATCAACTGGTTGTCACAGTCAATTGTTGCTGTGGGTTTAAGATAATCTTCAATGCTAGTCACTACCTTCTTCATTTCACCTCCGACTTTCGATTTTACCACCATAACCGCTTGGGCGGGAGGTCAAAGCCTGTCTCCATCCATCTTCCCTCGTCTTGGCTTCACCACAGAAAACCACGAGTCCTCTTTGCTTTCATTTTCTCGACTTGTCTGAATTCCACATTGACCAAACCAATTAGGGCTACTACAAATTAGGTATCACGTCCCGGAATACCACTCTCAAATCAAAGACGACTCCTAAAACTAAGCAAAGTAGAGCAATCATATTACATAGGACAGAAGCCTGCCAAGCAGCGTCCAGTCAAAGACGTTCTGTATGGCATAACTGGCTATGCAATCAAGGTGAGGTGACCGAGTGGTTTATGGTGCCGTTCTCAACATTTGGCACTGGCTGTATTGAACAGGCATTCTACGTTCGAATTAGAACGTTCGTACAAATTGGCAATACCCCGTTTTGTTCGGGAAATACCAACTGGTAACAACCAGTTTCGCTGTGTCTATTAGCAAATCATTAGCAAAAATGCTTTTTGTGAGGTCTTCATATCGCTTATTACCCTTGCGGTGTCTTGGTCTTCCCACCCAATCTTGAGGCTCGCCTCAGCCAGAACCTGCCCGGATTGAGCATCTTCTATTTGCAATGAAATTTCAACCGAAGGCTTCTTTGCACCCATTTCGCCAGGATCATATGACCAGTAAATTTTTTCTCCGTTGTTGATGACCTCTGTCCCCAGCAGGTTAACTCTGAAGTCTGGGGAATCCCAAGCAACAAAATAGCCATAATCGGTATGCCAATGAAGTTGAACGGTTTCGGGCGGACTCTCTAACGTATACACCGGGATTAAACCGATCCCTACAGCCGAAGACATAATAGGTATGTAAACATCTCTATCCGTCTGAATGGTTACCTCTTCCGGTAATACACCGTCTCCTTGTGTTGCCAACAGTACTATCCCCGTAGCGAGTATTGCCACGCCTAAAACTAGTAAACCAAGCACTAATCTCATGTTCATTTCTTGCCGCTCCCTATTTGAATCTTGGCCATGGTCACCCCATCTTATTGTTTACTAGCCCAGCTCACGAGCAATGCCATAAGCCAGCAGGGCAAATGGTCCACCGACCAGGCGCAAGAACACTGGACTTGAACCAAGCCCCGTCGAATCGACGGCCACCAGGATGAAGCACCCAATGTAGATTGTAAGGGCTACTACAGCCATGTCAATCATTGTTTACCCTCTTTTTATCGGACGTTGAGTCGGTGAGGCGCTCAAGCGAGGCAAGACTTCCAACTCCAGCAAGAACCACGCCAATCACAAGAAATAGCAGCCAAGTGAAGCCACTCTGATCATAAATAATTAGAAGATAAGATAAGATGAACGCAACTGCGCTCAAACCGAATGGGGCAATTATTCGTGCCAATTTCATCTCTAACCTCCTTACATGCTAATATGGAACCAGCAGGAGAACCTGCCTGTTCCATAAAAGAGCGAATCAATCTGTAAGACTCATCACCTTACCGCGGATAAGATCAACCTGGACTCCCCACTGTCTATTACCCAGATTTATCCACATCTGTGCCCATGTTTCTGTGATTTCCTCAATCTCTCCGGTTTCCTGGTTTACCCCCGAAAAAGTGACATACATGGGTAATACCAGGTCGATAACAGCTCCCCTGTCGAGGAGTTCTTGTACCCTAGGATCAGCCGCAGCAATACTTAGTGCCTTCTCTTTCTCCTCGTCGGTTAGCTGCGGTCCACTGACCGCTTGTGTCACTACTTTGGTATACAGGTCTACCAACGCATTGACGATTCCACCCATCCTACCCTCAACAATCACTGTTGCCATGTTATCTTTGATATTTAATACCTTAACTGTCTCTACTTCATCACCGCCGAGAGCCGCTATGACATCAGGACTGTTCTGAGCGATCTCTGCGGCCAGTGCTTCAGGCGATTGTCCTATAAGCGATGGTAATCCTACCGTAAGTCCGAAAGCCAGCGCTATGGCTAATGTAGTGACCAGGGCTGTTTTCCAGACCGGCCGTGGCGCAACTAAACCTTCTAGCATCCTCTCTACTCTTCCTCTTACTTTGGATTTCGTAACGTCTAAGATGGCAACCTCACGCTGCCTCTCGGAGTAGTCAGCGTCGAGCAAAGCCATTCTCAGCCGGCGTCTATGGCTTTGCAGCTCAATCTTCGGAAGTTCGGCACTCTTAAGCTTCTTGACTAACTCTTCTTTCTTCATGACTACCTTCTATTCACTATAACCCGGTTTTTTGCTGCAAGGTTGCATTTTATTCTGTGAGCCTTCTTAGTTTTTCTAGGCCTCGGTGCAGGAGGGATTTTACTGTTCCTTCACGCTTTCCCAAGATTTCTCCAATTTCTTTGAGCTGTTTATCCTCGAAGAACCTCAGAACGATGACTTCCTGATATTTGAGCTGGAGCTTAGAGATGTTCTCATGCAGAGCGAGAAACTCCTCGTGTCTTCTTAACTCTGCGTCAGCCTGGAGAAGTTCAGTCCCGGTCGATGGGTCTGAGGAATTGATTGAGTTGGAGACTTCTTCCAGAGAAGATTGCCAGGGTTTATTTTTTGTGAAATAGTTGGCAATCTCATTAGTGGCAATGCGGTAAAGCCACGAGGAGAAGGGGACACCACGCCAGCGGAATTGTCTCAGATTCTTAAGAGCCTTGAAGAACACCTCTGAAGTCACATCCTGAGCAACTTCGATGCTGGCCGTCCTTTTTAGAACATAGCCAAAGATTCGGGAGTAATATTGGTCATAGAGTTCGCCAAAAGCTTCCGTATTGTTCTTGGCTCTTTCGACCAGTTCCCTTTCCTGCTCTACATTCATCTTTCTTGATATTATAACTAACCATCACCACCATCACCCCACAAGGTTGCATTTATGCTTTCATTCCAGCCACAAAACCGAATAGTGCATTTACTGCTAGCCTCTTGGGGGGGTGAAGGATGCAATTGCTTCTTCAGGCAATATGCATAGTCGCACTTATTGACGAAGGAAGGAAAGTCCAGCCAAGTTTCCAAATATAACAAAAGCCCCTTCTATCTTATGCTGAAGTCAAACAAAAGAGCTTTGTGGTTTCACCTCCCATCTGAGAGGGAGCGACAATTTGGCTCGTCCTTGAGATTCACCTCATGACTTTTTACGGGATAAAGGCTGTTAGGGTTCACGATGTAAGGCATGCCCACGCTAGCTTAATGCTCAAGCAAGGAGTACACCTCAAAATAGTCCAAGAGCGGCTAGGTCATGCTTCAATACAAATAGCTCTTGATACAAATTCCCACGCAGCACCCGGGCTCCAGAAAGCTGCGGCAGAGAGCTTTGATAAGCTGATATCGCCACGGTATAATGAGGCGGTTGAAAATCAGGTTGTCCGGGAGCGGAGAGGTGCTGGAGTGGCCTAACAGGCACGCCTGGAGAGCGTGTGTCGGGGTTTCCTCGACCGTGGGTTCGAATCCCACCCTCTCCGCCAACGCAATCAAAAAGGCAATGCCCTGAAGTGATGCAATTGCTCAAGTCATGGCACCCCGCGAATTCTTCCGCAGCCAAGCCTTTGACCGAATCTCCGATTTCTTAAGATTCAGATTCTAGTGTTTGTGAATTCTTCACCACGCGCTAGATCACCCAGTGATACCGGGGGTGATTCCGCCATCTTGGGAAGAAGGTAATGTGTGGCTTAACCCCGGCAAACACGAGAGGTTGCAAAAGGTCATGATTTTGTATAGGCTTAAATGCAGTGCTGCTTCGGTGAAGTAAGGACAATGAAGAAAAGTGACGGGGTTGAGAAAGCTGCAAGTCCAGCTAGTTCTGATGTGGACCTATCTGATGAAGTGGCCAAGGCTGAGAAACACTATCATGACCTTGTGGCTTTGAGTCGAGTCTCGGCGGCGATCAGTGGTCTGCAAGACTTAGATTCTATTCTCAAAATCGGCCTGGACAATGTGCTTAACATCATGAATGGGACTGTTGGAGGAATAATGCTCCTGGACGAGCCGAATCAGACACTATCCTATGAAGTCTATCACGGTCTGTCTGATAAATATGTTGAAGAGATGCGTCTCAAACTTGGCGAGGGAATTGCAGGAAAGGTAGCTCAAAGTGGCAGGTCAGTGCTACTGGAGGACATTTCCTCGGAGCCGAATGCCGCTCGAGTTGACCTGATAAGCTCAGAGGGTTTGAGAGCATTCGTCAGTGTCCCCCTCCGGTCCAAAGATAATGTTCTAGGGGTGATGAATGTTGCCAGCCATGCGGCACACCGCTTCACGAGAGAAGATGTGCATCTCCTGCACTCGATTGGGGACCAACTTGGCACAGCTATTGAGCAGGCAATACTGAATGAGCGGCTAAGAAAGGCACGGGAAAGATTACGCAAACTTGCACGACAGAACCTTGTCGCAGAGGAAGAAGAACGGAGGAGGATTGCCCGTGAACTACACGATGAGACCAGTCAATCGCTTTCCGGGATAGCACTTCAGCTAGAAGCGCTGATCGAAATCTATTCGAAATCCGGTAATCAAGATCCTCAACTCATTGCTGGACTGAAGAAAGTTCAATCTCTGACTGTGCATGTGCATAAGGAGGTAAGTAGGGTAATTGCCAATCTCCACCCTACTGTACTGGATACGCTGGGGTTAGTCTCTGCCGTTCGCCAGCATGCCAAGAATAGCCTTCAGCCCCTAGACATTAACGCAACAGTCGAGGTCAAAGGGACTGAGATGCGCTTCCCTCCCGATGTAGAGGCTGCTCTTTTCCGCGTTATTCAGGGAGCCGTTGGCAATATTGTCAAGCATTCTAAAGCAAAGAATGCTTCCATAGCGCTGGTGTATCAACCACATGAATTTTCACTAAGTGTTAGAGATGACGGGCAAGGATTTGATGTTTCCAAACTCACCGATGTAGAGGAAAGCGGGCGCGGTCGTGGACTATTCAGTATGAGAGAGAGGATCGGCTTCCTCGGAGGCACCAGCGGCGTCGAGTCCAGGATTGGAGCAGGAACTACAGTTTGGGCCAAGATTCCAATAGGTCAAGACATTAGATATGGCCAAAATAAGAGTACTGGTAACTGACGACCATGCCATCGTGCGTGATGGTATCTGTGCTTTGCTTGCTCTTACCGGGGATATAGAGGCGGTAGGCGTGGCTACCAATGGCAGCGAAGCGCTGGAAATGGTTAGCAAGCTCTCGCCTGACATAGTGCTTATGGACCTAGTCATGCCTCTTATGGATGGACTGGAAGCGACTCGTCGAATACGTAAGAGGTTCCCGGGGATAAAGGTGATAGTGTTGACCCAATACGAAGACAGGGAATATGTGTTACCTGTTATTGAAGCCGGGGCCAGCGGTTTCATCAGTAAAGCATCGGCATCTTCGGAACTTACGGCAGCTATTCGATCTGTATACCGCGGGGATTCTTTCCTATCTCCATCCATAGCCAGACTCTTAGTCGATGACTATCGACAGCTAGCCAGAGTAGGAAAAAACAAGGATACCTTCGAACATCTGACCGGCCGAGAGAGAGAAGTACTAAAACTGCTAGTCGAAGGGCACTCTGCCCGTGAGATAGCTCAAATGCTGGTCGTTAGTCCCAAAACGGTAGAAAGACACAAGACTAACCTGATGGCCAAGCTTGATATTCACAACCGCCTTGACCTGTTTAAATACGCCCTGCGCAAGGGCATTATCAGCGTCTGAGATTACTGCCGCGTACTCCTCACGGTAGCACCCATTTCCTGCACCCCACTAATGGGAAGTGTTACCCACATAATGGGTGATTAAATGCAGAAAATTGCGGTGATATTCCAGTGCCTTCTGGGGTAAACACCTCTATTCCTTCGATAGGACGGGCATTATACTTTATAGTAGGAGGCTAAAATAATTCCTAAGAATGTGTATTTGGTAAGGGGGTGAAAGATGGAAACGAAGGCTAAAATTCTGCTGGTGGATGATGAGTCGGAGTTCATTGCGGATATACAGGGCAAACTGGTGGCAAAAGGCTGGCAGGTACTTACCGCCGGCAACAGATCAGAGGCAGAGAAGGTAGCACATCATGAAAAACCTGACCTTATTGTGTTGGGCACGATAATGCCACGTGGAGATGCCTTCCAGTTGCACCAGTGGTTGAAACAGAGCCCCAATTTCAGAGAAGTGCCCCTCATTGTGGTTGATGCCTCACCAGAAAAGCGTGTGATTAAGGGGTGGCGTATGGATGAGGGCTTGAAGCTTGAAGCCGAACAGTATTTGAGCAAGCCAGTTGAGTCAGCTTCAATAGTGGCCTGGGCTGAGAAATTCCTGGATAAGACACTGAGAAGGATCAAGGTGCTGGTGGTAGATGACCATTCTGTAGTCAGGGAAGGAATTTGTGCCCTGCTAAGTCTACAAAAAGACATGGAAGTAATAGGCGAAGCTGTTGACGGGCGAGATGCCATTGATAAAGTACAGCGTCTCACGCCGAATGTAGCGGTGATGGATATAGTCATGCCGGTGATGAGCGGACTTGAAGCAACGAAACGAATAACAGAGGAATACCCACAAACAAAGGTCTTGATTCTGACCCAATATGATGAAGAGGAGAACATGTTTGTCGCTAAGCAGGTAGGGGCTTATGGTTTTATTGCCAAGAGCGCTGCCAGTTCCGATCTTTTGACTGGCATAAGGACGGTGGGTCAGGAAAGGTATTTCCCCCCGTCTTTTGCCTACGTGTCTGTCAACTGGCCGGAAGGTCTAGATAAAGGCCCAGATACAAGTAAGTAATCCCTCCGGGAAGGCTTACCCCACCTTCGGGGTTATCGAGGAGGATATTGGTTTGCAGCCAATAACTATCACGCTTAATGGACGGGAAGTAAGTGGTCATCCTGGGATGACCATTCTGGAGCTAGCGAAAGAATCAGGTACAGATATCCCTACCCTCTGTCACGACCCTTACCTCACTTCAATCGGGGCATGCCGCGTCTGTCTAGTAGAAGACGAACGAAATGGTGCTTTATTGGCATCCTGTGTCGCCCCGATAGAGCCGGGAATGGTAATTAATACTCTTTCCGACCGGGTCATAGAGCGCCGCAAAGCCATAGTTAAGCTGATGCTTAGCAGTCATCCTGATTCCTGTCTGGTATGCGATGAAGGCAATCGGTGTCAGCTACGCCGAATTGCCTCAGACCTGGGCATCGGACTGGTGGACCTGCAGAGAATCCCCCGGATGGCCAGCATTGAGGAGGTCAATCCCTTCCTTGAAAGGGATTTGAGCAAGTGCATACTGTGTGGTAAATGTATTCGAGCCTGTCAGGAGCTAGTCGTTGAGGGTGCTATTGACTACTTTCAACGAGGATTTACAAGCATACCGGCCACACTGAATAATCTGCCGCTGGAAAACTCCGAGTGTACCTTCTGTGGAACCTGCGTGGCGCTGTGCCCTACAGGCGCATTAATGGAAAAGGATAGGACATATGGGGGTACAATTAAGTCCACGACAGCAACGACTTGTCCCTTTTGCGGTTGCGGATGCAGTATTTCCTTAGAAGTCAAGGATAACCAAGTCGTGCGGGTCACCCCCGGTAACGGGGACTCAGTAAATCACGGTGCGCTTTGTGTAAAGGGAAGCTACGGCTGCGATTTTATCAATAGCCGGGATAGGCTAACGACACCACTGATCAAGAAGGATGACACTTTTGAAGAAGTGTCTTGGGAAGAAGCCCTGGGGCAAGTAGCTACTGGATTTGCACGAATAAAGGACAAGCAAGGGCCTGACAGCCTAGCTGTTCTAGGATCATCCAAGTGCACGAACGAAGACAACTACGTGCTGCAGAGATTCGCCAGAACGGTGCTCGGCACCAACAACATTGATAACGGCGGTCGCTTGTATAACTCCGCCAGTCGTGTCGGCTTGGGATCTTCGCTTGGTTTCTCTGGCACTACAAACTACCTTAGCGACTTGGGACACACCGAGCTTATAGTGGTTGTCGGGGCTGATCCAACTGTGTCGGCTCCTGCGGTCGGTTATGCCATCAAGCGTGCTGTTAAACAGCGCGGTATCAAACTACTGTTGATAGACCCTCGGCAGACAAAGCTCTCTTTGTTCGCCCATCTCTGGTTACGACCCCGAGTAGGCAGCGATGTGGCTCTTATGAATGGTTTGGCCAGAATAATTATTGACGAAGGCTTGCTGGACGAGGAATTTGTCGCCAGAAGAACGGATAACTTCGAGGCTTTTGATGAAAGCTTGAAAAAGTATACCCTGGAGTACGTCGAGGAGGCTGCGGGGGTACCAGGTCAAGACATTCGTGCTGCTGCTCGACATTATGCTAAGGCAAGCACGGCAGCAATTGTCTACGGCACAGGAATTACGCAGCACACTACAGGAACAGATGGCGTGAAGGCCCTGGCGAATTTAGCGTTGCTTACGGGAAACATCGGGCGTAAAGGAGGCGGCGTCTATGCCCTACAAAGAGAGAGCAATGGACAGGGTGCCTGCGACATGGGAACATTGCCCAGATTTCTCCCCGGATATCAGAGTGTGGTGGATGCGCAGGCCAGGGAGAAATTCGAAAACCGTTGGGCAGCAAGCCTGCCGGCCAATGATGGGCTTACAGCCTTAGAGATTATGGAGCATGCGAAGAAAAAAAGGGTTAAAGGCATGTACATCGTGGGGGAGAATCCTGTCTTGAGCTTTCCAAATTCGACACTCGTTACGGAAATCCTGACTTCCCTTGATTTCCTCGTGGTTCAGGATATGTTCCTTAGCGAAACAGCTAAACTGGCAAATGTGGTCCTACCTGCTGCAAGCTTCGCCGAAAAGGAAGGGACTTTCACGAATTTCGAGGGCAGGGTAAACAGAGTGCGCAAGGCGATCGAGCGTATTGGTGAAAGCCTGCCAGACTGGGAAATAGTCGCGCGTCTGGCTGATAAGATGGGTTATCGCCTGCCATTTCGTTCTTTGCAGGACGTCGTCAGTGAGATTGAGGAACTGGTTCCTTCATACGAAGCATACAGTGATTCCGAAAAACACGATGAGTCAGCCCACGAGGAGACAGGGCGTACGCACGGTAGACAACTCCTCAAAGGGTTTGCCCGTTTCTCCGCCGTTGATTATTCTCCGCCGGCAAATGATAGAAAAGCCGACTACCCCTTTAGCCTGCTCACCGGGGCTAGCCTTTACCATTGCGGGACCGGGAACAGGAGTTCAAGAGCTTGGCGCCTGAAAAAGTTTTGCCCGTACTCCTCAGTGGAGATTGGTGAGGCCGACGCGCTTAAGCTTGGCATTAGCCAGGGCGACAAGGTCAGAGTTGTTTCGGAGGTCTCCGCATTAGCTACAACCGCTAGAATTGTCGACGGCCTTCCTGAAGGCATCATCTTCATGCCATTTGCATTTCCAGAGACGCCAGTCAATGGCCTATTCGACATCGTCCTAGATCACGAGGCAAAAGTGCCTGCGCTAAAGACGTGCAACGTAAAAATAGAGAAAATACCCGCCCCCTGAGAGGGGAAATCAAGGCTTATCGCGAGCGAATCGAAGGAGCAGGCGAAGATGAATAGAAAACGGATGACTAAAGAACCCGACCCGGCACGGCTAAATGAGCTTATCGCCGAATCCAGCGAGCAGAAGTGGGCCTTGATACCGCTGCTCCAGAAAATCCAGAATGAGTTCGGATATATCCCCCCTCAGTCGATACCACCTATGGCCAGAAGCTTGGGGCTATTCCCCAGTCAGGTACAAGGGGTAATTAGTTTTTATACCCAGCTATACACCCAGCCACGGGGCAGAAAAGTTGTCAAAGTATGCAGGGGAACTGCCTGTCACGTGCGGGGAGGGAAGACAATATTGAAATTGGTTAAACAGCAGTTAGGTTTGGAAGAGGGCGAAACTAGCCCTGACTTGGAATACACACTGGAGACCGTGGCCTGTATCGGCGTTTGTGCCCTTGCCCCTAACATAGTCGTTGGCGACCATGTCTACGGCCATATGAATCCCAAGAAGCTGGAGCAACTGTTCAAAGATCGAAAGGGCGGAGGGTAGTATGCAAAACCATCAGACTGTCTTCGTTTGCCATGGGACGGCATGCCTATCCAGTGGCTCTGACGCCGTCTATGAGGCACTCAAGAAAGAAATAGGCCAACAAGGCGTCAGTCACGCCGAGGTCGATTTCACTGGCTGTCACGGTTTCTGCGAGCAGGGCCCCAATGTAGTAATTGAACCTGAAGGCATTTTCTATACCCATGTCCAAGCCGAGGATGCTCCAGAAATCGTCAGCTCTCATCTTCGGGATGGAAAGCCTGTGGAACGCCTTTTTTACCATGACCCGGTAACTGGCGAAGCCAAACCACATTATTCAGAGATAAATTTCTACAAGAAACAGCAGCGCGTTATTCTGCATAACTGTGGGCACATCAACCCTGAAAAAATCGAACACTATATTGCTCGTGGAGGTTATCGGGCGCTGAGAAAAGCTCTTTTGATGACTCCCGAGCAGGTTACCGACGAGGTTAAGAAATCTGGCCTCCGAGGGCGAGGTGGCGCCGGTTTTCCCACCGGCCGTAAGTGGGAGTTCTGCCGCAACGCTCCTGGAGAAAAGAAATACGTTATCTGCAACGCCGATGAGGGCGACCCCGGTGCTTTCATGGACAGGTCTATTCTGGAGGCAGACCCTCACGCCGTCATCGAAGGGTTGACCATTGCAGGATATGCCATGGGTGCTAGTGAGGGCTATATCTATGTCCGGGCCGAGTATCCCTTAGCAGTGAAGCGAGTTCACACGGCTCTAGAGCAAGCGCGAGAGAAGGCCTTTTCGGGTAAAGATATTCTGGGCTCAGGCTTTGATTTCATAGTGCATGTTAAGGAAGGCGCCGGGGCCTTTGTTTGTGGGGAGGAAACAGCTCTAATAGCTTCTATTGAGAGTCGACGGGGCATGCCTCGTCCGCGCCCCCCATTCCCTGCCCAATCGGGGCTTGAAGGGAAACCCACTACTATCAACAATGTAAAGACTCTGGCTTCCATTCCCATCGTGATTGATCGGGGTGCTGATTGGTTTGCCAGCATCGGCACGGAAAAAAGCAAGGGGACGGCTGTCTTTGCGCTCACCGGGAAGGTTGCCAACAGTGGGTTAGTAGAGGTGCCTATGGGTACGCCTCTGTCCACCATTATCTTTGATATCGGGGGTGGTATTCCTCGGGGCAAGCGATTTAAGGCGGTGCAGACGGGTGGTCCTTCCGGTGGCTGTATTCCTGCCCGCTTCCTCGATTCCCCTGTGGACTATGAAACTCTGGCTCAATTAGGGTCGATTATGGGCTCTGGTGGCATGGTGGTCCTGGACGAAACCACGTGTATGGTAGAGATAGCCAGGTATTTTTTGAGCTTCACTCAAGCAGAATCCTGTGGGAAATGCGTCCCTTGCCGCCTGGGGACGAAACAGATGCTAGAAATACTGACCAGGATCACTCAAGGCAACGGACGTGAACAGGATATGGATACTCTGCTTACCATAGCCCAGACGGTCAAGGAATGCTCACTCTGCGGTCTGGGACAGACCTGTCCCAACCCCGTCCTCACCACCCTCAAGTACTTCAGAGAGGAATATGAAAGCCATATAAGGGAAAGGAAATGCCCGGCCGCCGTCTGCGACGCCCTCATGATATCACCATGTCAGCATACCTGCCCGGTGGGCATCAATATTCCCAAATATGTTGCTCAAATTGGCGAGGGTGACTACCTAGGGGCTGTTGAGACCATCCGGGATCGTAATCCCTTCCCTGCTATTTGCGGCCGCATCTGTCATCACCCCTGCGAAGGAAGATGTCGCCGCGGGGAACTGGACGAGCCTGTAGCAATCCGCGCGCTTAAGCGCTTTGCCGCCGACTGGTATTTTGACCACATTGAGGAATTGCCTGAACCAGAACCCTTCCCCCGGACTCAGAGCCAAAAAGTAGCAGTGGTGGGAGCAGGGCCTACCGGCTTGTCATGCGCCTATTTCCTGGCTCAGATGGGCTATCCTGTCACGGTCTTCGAGGCTCTTCCCATAGGCGGGGGCATGCTCTCAGTAGCGATACCCGAATTCCGCTTGCCACGGGAGGTTATTGACAAGGAGATAGACTACATCACCAAGCGCGGAGTAGAGATAAGATACAATACACCGGTAAACGTAAATTTCACCATAGAAGATATCAGAAGCAGTGGCTTCGAAGCTGTTTTTATCGCTGCCGGCGCGCAAAGGAGCCAAAATATCGGCATACCCGGAGAATTGGAGGATATTGAAGGCTTCTATTATGGCTTGAGATTTCTAAGAGATATCAAGGTTGGCAAGCCTGTCAAAATTGGACGCCGTGTCGCTGTTATTGGGGGCGGTAATGTAGCCCTGGACTCTTCCCGCACAGCTCTCCGCCTGGGTGCTGATGAGGTAAGCATCTTTTATCGTCGGTCGAGGGAAGAGATGCCGGTGACTGAGGTGGAATACGACGAAGCTCTGGCTGAGGGTGCCCAAGTCAATTTCCTCATCAGTCCCACCCGGATAGTGAGCGATGATTGGAAAGTGACCGGTTTGCAGTGTGTACGCATGAAGCTCGGTGAGCCTGATGCTGGCGGACGCCGTCGCCCCATTCCCGTTGCTGGCTCAGAATTCTTTGCTCCAGCAGATACTGTCATTGCTGCCGTGGGGCAGGCTCCGGACCTGTCATTTTTGCCGCGGGATAGCGCTTTAGAACGGACTCGGTGGGAAAGGCTGGCGGTTGACGAAAACAGGTTAGCTACTAATGTCGCCGGGGTCTTTGCCGGTGGGGATTTTGTCTCCGGGCCCGGCATGGTAATAGAAGCTATCGCAGCTGGTCGGAGAGGTGCCATCGCCATAGACAAATACCTCTGGGGCGATACTTCACGGGTCCAGATCTACGATCTGAAACCCAGTATTTCACCCCCTGTCGCTGAGCCGAGCGTTAGCGAGGAAGCAACGCCGGCAGAAGAAAGTTGGGAGCCACAATTCAGGCCGGAAACACCCTATCTACCCCTCCAGGAGAGGAAAGGTAGCTTCAAAGAGATAGAACTAAGTTTTCCTGAGGAACAGACAAGACAGGAGGCTAAGCGCTGCTTAAGATGCGACTTAGAAGAGTAAGCGTTGGCCCCCTTTCATTGCGAGGAGCGTTAGCGACGAAGCAATCTGGAAGCTTGATGCTGAGATCGCCTCGCTTCGCTGGCAACGACTTAGAATCTCTAATTTGTTTAGGGTTCAGAAATCAGGATTTAGGATTCAATTTGTGGGAGGTTAAGTATGAAATCTATTACCAAGCAGAAGCCTTTTGAAGAAATCGAGCAGCTGTTAGATGGGCTTGACCGAGTGTATCTTGCTGGTTGCGGGACATGCGCCACAATGACTAGGACTGGCGGAAGGGAAGAAGTTCTGGCAATGAAAGAGCGCCTACAACAACTGGGCAAGCTGGTCACCGGCTGGATAGTCATCCCTGTCGCCTGCGATGAGATGACCGAAGTGGCTATTAAAGAAAATAATGGAGCCATTCAGGATGCCAACTGTGTTCTGGTCATGGCCTGTGCCCTGTCAGTGCATAGGCTGAGTACCTATATTGATAAGCCTGTCATTCCAGCATTGGATACTCTATTTATAGGTGTGGAAGATGAGCCTGGTTTCTTTAGGGAGGTTTGTGCTCAGTGTGGTCAATGCGTCCTCGGGCAGACTGCCGGCATCTGTCCCCTGACAGCATGTCACAAAGGTTTGCTAAACGGCCCTTGTGGGGGCACCAAGGATGGCAAGTGCGAAGTAGACAAGGAAAAGGATTGTGCCTGGACTCTCATATATCAGCGACTGGAAGAACAAGGACGGCTTGATTTGCTGCGCAAGTATCAGCCTCCCAGAGATTACAACGTGACCCCCAAGCCGCGGACGATCAGGATCGCATAAAGGAGGAGATATGGCCCAGAGTTTTAGGGAAGTTCTTAGTTCTGGCAGGTTTGTAGTAACCAGCGAGATTGGACCGCCGAAGGGGACAAACATTGAGAAGATGCTCCACCATATCGACCTTCTCAAGGACAAAGTAGACGCGCTAAATGTCACTGACCACCAGAGTTCCGTGATGCGATTTCCCTCCATTGGCGGCTGCCTGGCTATCAAGGAGCAAGGAGGGGAGTCTATATTGCAGATGACCTGCCGTGACCGCAATCGGCTTGCCCTTCAAGCTGAACTCCTCTTTGCGTACACCAGGGGCATAACAAATGTCCTCTGCCTAACTGGAGATGCCGTTGTAGTTGGTGACCACAAGGCGGCCAAGGGTGTTTTCGACCTGGATTCGGTGCAATTGCTACACACAATTCGGCAGATGGAATCGGGCAAAGACCTGGGCGAAAATGACCTCGACGGGGCTGTTCAGTTCTGCGCCGGAGCCATAGTCACACCTGAAGCAAACCCGCTTGAGCCTCAGTTAGTCAAGTTTGAAAAGAAGGTTGAAGGCGGCGCCGAATTCTTTCAGACTCAAGCCATCTACGACCTGGAGAAATTTGCAAAGTTTATGGAATATGCCCACAAGTTTCCGGTCAAGATACTGGCTGGTATCATTCTACTTGTGTCAGCCAGGATGGCGAAGTATATGAACGAAAATGTCCCCGGTGTTTTTGTGCCCCAAGACTTGATTGATGAATTATCCAGCGCTCCCAAAGGCGAAGCACTTAAGAAGGGCATAGAAATCGCCGGTCGGATGATTGCCACTCTGAAAAAGGAATCCATATGTGATGGAGTTCATGTGATGGCCATAGGCAGGGAAGAGGTGGTTCCGGATATTTTGAAAGCGGCGGGGCTTGCTACCTAGTGCCTCAGGAAAACGAGGTTAAGCGACCACAGAAGACTCTGCCATTCTGGGCGATGACCCACCAGACCCGGAGTTTAGAAGTCTTCGTATCTGAGCAGAAGTCAGGGCGAGAGGATTTGAACCTTCGACCACCTGAACCCCGTATAGCTAGCAGAAAATCCAGAGGCCGCGCGTCTACCTCTCTTGGGGAGCATCATAGTCTTCTTCGGCTTAGTTCGGCTTGTGGAGGTTGTGATTTCAGCGACATCTTGCTCGAGGAATGAGCATGTCTTTAACGAGATTCATCAAGGATTTACTGAGGAAGCCTGAAGCAATCCCAACCCCTGGTGCCATATTCTACAATGCGACAGTGGCAAAAGTCCTTCGAAAGCCTGAAACCAAGATAGCTAATGACATAGTGGAAAGGGTGGGAAGCGGGACTATTCTTGATTTAGGTTCGGGAACAGGCTATTTATCAATAGAGATTGCCAGGAGGTCACCCAACCTGCAGGTCTATGGCATCGATCTCAGCAGGCAAATGGTCAAGATTGCAAGACGCCATGCCAAAGGCGTTGATAATGCTCGATTTGTGTTTGGCAATGTGGCCAATCTCCCTTTCAAGGATAATTCAATAGACCTTGTGGTTAGTACGGGCGCTTCGCACCACTGGAGGACACCGCGCATGGCGTTTGATGAATGCTACCGTGTTCTGAAAACCGGCAGGGAAGCCTGGATATACGATGGGTGTCCTGAGGTTTTCAGCAACCGCGCTGATAGAAGAAAAATTAACGAGAAGTACGGGTTCCTGGTTAGCCGACTTGGACGCAGAACCTCTATGCTACATGGTTTCAGCCTGGAAGAATACCAGACCGTAACTAAGGACATGCTAGAGCAAACGGCATTCAAAGGCAACTACCAGATGGCGCTAACAGATATCTGGATGAAGATTACGCTTAAGAAACGCAAGTG